>Ga0209573_1000071_pt1 | contig 288017 bp, 219 predicted proteins | sample TNRBio252014_DNA_FD_185870 | JGI IMG/M metagenome (GOLD analysis project Ga0209573, IMG submission 185870) | Wastewater treatment Type I Accumulibacter community from EBPR Bioreactor in Madison, WI, USA - TNR Reactor_6/25/2014_ DNA (SPAdes)... | ecosystem: Engineered > Bioreactor > EBPR >... | reverse complement strand
GGCATTAGTCCAATAAAAAACATTAGAATTGCCAAAGAACATCTAATGCAGCTTGATTGATCCGTGTAGAGCCGAACGCTGGAGCGCTGGGCAAATGTAAACTTACTTTTTCGCATGTCAATTTTGATGTGAAAGTAGCTTCTTTCGGGAATAGGACAATACAGGTTTAGTCAAATGGACAAAAGATAACAGGCTCCAAGTATATCATGAAGTCACTCTTTTTGGAGATAACAGCTTTTCACAAGTCTTTGCCTGCTTACAGGATATAACTTTCTCCCTTTCACTAAGTAGGCATCTTTATTTCCTTCTGAATCTGTATACTTATTGTATTTATATGCGGGAGTATCTTCCCTTAACGGTTGAGTAGGAAATTTATCTGAATATAGTATAAGTGTATCCCTTTTGAGAATCCAAGTACCGATAATATCTTCTACATAAGGCATTTTGTATATAAAAGTACTATCAGAGACAAGGTTAACAACTAAATCAGGAAAACCGTAAAGGACGCAAGTACTTTTATAAGTGCCTATTATTTTTGATGGCCTCATTGTGCTACAGCATGTGCATAATAAAATACATAATAATGGAGGTGTTAGCTTCATATTATATTCGATTGTAATAAGTTTTACTGTTGATCCGGAATGCATGACCTGTTGTTCTGGCTATGGTTTGTAAGGCTCTTTGTTGCGCCTCTAGGGGCAATGAAAGAATAGGTCCGATAATTGGGTGTGTTCTAGCATTTACTTGACCCGGTGCTATATTTTGGTACTCTGACGGTAGGTTGCCAATTGAGTAGGTTGAGCCACCAAACAAAGCACCTCGGCTATATGCTTCTACTTCATCATATTTGTCATAGAATAAATTCCAATGAGCTGGTTCACCTGGTATTTTAGGGCTTAGCGTACAGGGTTATTGGAGCAGTAATGATATGATGCAAGGCTTGTATATTTTTCAGCGAAGAGATCAATCCCCGTAAACCTCCCCAGCGCGGCATCGTACCACCTTGCCCCATAGTCATACCAATCTAGGCCCAGCTCCGGGTTATATTCCTTGCCGTTGTAGGTATATCGGTTTTCGGGGTCTTGGGGGCCAAACCATCGGCCGTCGTGGTTCATACCAAAGGGGTAGTAGTGGTTTTCCTGCATAATCTCTACGTCATTCTCGGGGGTGGCGGGGTTGTCGCGGGTGGTTATGAAGCCGTCTCCATTGAAGGTCTCGCGGGCGGCAGGGCCGCTGCCCCAGCGCCATTTGCGGCCTGCGGCGCCTGTTTGGCGGCGGGCGCGCGGCGCGCTGCCCGCGCCATCATCCGCCGGACAAGCTCTCAGCCCATGTTTGATAAAGCGCATCGGCCCTTTTTGACCTCTAAAATACCGGTTATCCCGGAAAAAAGCAAGGCATAGCGCAAACTTGGGTCGCTCTTTTCGGGCGGCTGCGTTGTTGGGGTAGGGGCAGGTTGTTTGGTGGGGGCTGATGTTACTTGCTTTGAGGCGGGTTGATGGGGTGGCTCCTGAAATTAATCTGTTTTTATATTTTTATGTAACCACTGAGGATTTATCTCAATCAGAGGCGCTTCCAGCGTTCCTCCTCCGGTTGCTTTATTTAATTCGCATGATTTTTCATAATAGAAAAAAAAGAATACAGTAGAGTCAAATTGACGCCTCAAGTTTTCCATTTCAAAATAATACATCCCGCTATCAAAAGGGAGGACCATTATATCATTTGTAGTTATAAAGTCTATGATTCCTCCTGTTCTGGAAATAGAGTCAGGATTTGGAAATGAAAAATAAGTAAATGCGTGAGGTTCGAAGTATTTCCCTGCCTTATTTGTGCTTATACAAATGGTATCTTTACCATTAAAAAGCCTTACTTTGTAAAGCAGGTACCCCGTATCTAAGGGCGTAATACCCTCTTCTTGGTAATCCGCATTATAAACTTCAATGCGTGGGATAGCTTGAATTTTCTTTTTAGAAGTATCTGTTGTGCAGGCTATGGCTAAAAGAATAATCCAGGCTACGGAGATCATCCTCAGTGTAGCTCCCGTAACTTGAAGAAGTGATTTACTTAAGCACTGGTAAAACAGTTGAATATAATTATCCATGATTTTAGCTTTTATCTTTTTGCCTTGGATAGCACTAATATCCACCACCTATGATCAAATGTAATCCTTTCAGCAGCGTGAAGTTGACCAGAGGGATACAGCGGGATACCCCCATGCTGATTCATTAGCTTAGCAGCATCCATGTTAAGATTAGGATAGTCATTAAAATGTGCAGGGTAAGTAAGTTTCTCGCTTTTAGGCGTCATACCAGCCGTCTCATAAGTATGATATGAAGCCCGGATTTTAGTGAAATGATAAGAAGTTTGATGTAAAATAGAGTGAAGCATCTCATGTGCCATCAGATACCCTACTCCATAGAGGAAATTCCTCTTTCCGTCCAATCCATAGAAGTTTATATTAATATGGTTAATGGATTTTGATGGGATTCCATCATCACTAGTAACCTTCCCGCCTGAAGTTTCACTAGCCGTATATCTAATTGCTAAATAAAGATCATACCAATTTAATGCTATGCTGGAATTGGCCTTGCTATCTAAGAAAATAAACTTGAAGTTATCAAATCCGTTCTTAGCAAAAATTTGAGCGGCATAAATTGTTGCCTCTAAAAGACCTTCAGGGCTTAAACGCCCCCCTGAGTCATTATAAATGTATGAATTAATAGTTTGGTTTTGTCCATTAGCATTGTTCAAATTAGGGGGAGCTGTCTCTCTTCCGTTTCTATCTCTATAAGTACCGCTAAACCAATCATACTTAATATCAGCAGATGCATGAGATTCCCAGGCTTCTGCGCCGCCAGGAAACATGCCAACAGCATCAATGAATAGAATGGGATTATTTAGCGCATAGGAATACCCTGATTTATCTGACATCATCTCCGCCAACGGATCCACCTGTCCCCATCTCCCCAGCGCGGCATCGTACCACCTTGCCCCATAGTCATACCAATCTAGGCCCAGCTCCGGGTTATATTCCTTGCCGTTGTAGGTATATCGGTTTTCGGGGTCTTGGGGGCCAAACCATCGGCCGTCGTGGTTCATACCAAAGGGGTAGTAGTGGTTTTCCTGCATAATCTCTACGTCATTCTCGGGGGTGGCGGGGTTGTCGCGGGTGGTTATGAAGCCGTCTTCATTGAAGGTCTCACGGGCGGTAGGGCGGCTGCCCCAGCGCCATTTGCGGCCTGCGGCGCCTGTTTGGCGGCGGGCGAGCGGCGCGCTGCCCGCGCCATCATCTGCCGGACAAGCTCTCAGCCCATATTCGATAAAACGCATCGGCCCTTTTTGACCTCTAAAATACCGGTTATTCCGGAAAAAAGCAAGACATAGCGCAAGCTTGAGTCGTTCTTTTCGGGCGGCGGGTTGTTGGGGCAGGGGTAAGCTGCTTAGCAGGGGCTGATGTTACTCGTCATCTTCGGCGGGGTACTTGATTGTTTGCACCAGTTCACCGTTAGCAAAAATAAGCTTTTCTTCGGGCTGCCCATGCCAGTCAAATACATAGTATTCTCCATCAACAACCTGATCGTTTTTGTATAAAAGCATCAATTCTAATACTCCATTTAGATGCTGGGTAAAAACAACGCCATGTATTTTACCATTTTTATAATTTCTGTACACTACAAAGCTTCCATCATATGTGCGGATGGATTGTACACCATGTAAAATCCCTGTTTTGTAGTTTTTTACGCTATACCATTGCAAATCAATATTCGAAAAATAGGCGCCTTCTTTTTTCCATTGTTCTCCCTCTTTAAATCCATTATGATACATAACATGGCCTATTGTATCGCCCTTTTCATTGTACTCATAACAAGGCCCATCCAATAATCCATGGGTGTAATTGAGCTCGAACAGGGTATCGCCTGTGTTCTCATAAATGATATACGCCGGCCCATGGAGCAATCCATTTGAGGCCTTGGCTACCACCTGCCAGTTTTTATCCCAAATAAGCACGTTACCTTCTTGATCACCATAGAGGTCCATCTGAAAAGTATCTCGCCCTTGTATGAAGTCATAGTATATTGTGCAACGGCCTGTATATGTGTCTCCTACAAGCAACGAGTCGCAATAAAACAAACGCTGACTAACTAAAGGCATTAGTCCAATAAAAAACATTAGAATTGCCAAAGAACATCTAATGCAGCTTGATTGATCCGTGTAGAGCCGAACGCTGGAGCGCTGGGCAAATGTAAACTTACTTTTTCGCATGTCAATTTTGACGTGAAATTAGCAATTATTTGGTTCTCAGTAAAGTCTTTTTAAGCGCCACGCCGGCCAAAATCTCACTATTAACCGCCAAACCTCATTGGAGCTGCACGCCCCGGGCAAGGGATAAAAGGGAGCTCCTGCGACCGGATAGCCCGGCGCCGCCCGTGGTGTCGGTGGAGTGAATGCCCGGCGGCGTGCCCCCAAAAAAAATTGCCTGCCAGCTTACCTTTTAAGGCGGGCGGGATGAAAAGTTGGTGCGGAACCCATAGCTTAGCCCCCTAAATCACTGGCCAATACATGAAACGACTTTACTTGTTCTTTTTTGCCTTAGCAGCCACTTCAGGGCTGGGGGCTCAGATTAGCTTCAACAACGGCAACTACAAGTTAGCCAATGCCAACCGCAGCGGGGTGGCCATTGCCGTGCAAGACCTCAACAACGACGGCCTCGACGACATTGTGCGCTTGGGGCAGGGTCGGCAGGTGAACATCGAATGGCAGCGCAGCGATGGCGGCGTCTTCGACCATGCAGCCATAAGCGCCGGCGGCGGCCAAAGCCAATGGAGCATCTGCGTAGCCGATGTAGACAACAACGGCTACGGCGACATCCTCACCGGCGGCTCCTACGATGGCGTAAAGCTGTACCGGGCCAACGGCGACGGCACGCAGTACGCGCTATCCACACTGCCCGGTCCGGGGCTGTTTGTGCAGGGCACCAACTTGGCCGACATCAATAACGACGGCTGGCTCGACTTCTTCTCCTGCCACGACGACGCGGAAAGCCGCATCTGGGCCAACGACGGCCAGGGCGGCTTTGTGGCTGCCGACGAATGGATCGATATGGCCACCGTGCCCGCATCCGACAACTCGGGCAACTACGGCAGCGTATGGACCGACATCGACAACGACGGCGACATAGACCTCTACATCGCCAAGTGCCGGCAGGGCGTCAACAACCCCCAAGACCCGCGCCGCATCAACGCCCTTTTTATCAACGACGGAGCAGGCAACTTTACCGAGCAGGCCGAAGCCGCCAACCTCAAAATTGGCGCCCAATCCTGGACCGCTGATTTCGGCGACCTCGACAACGACGGCGATATGGACTGCTTCATCACCAACCACGATGTGCCCAGCATGGTGCTCATCAACGACGGGCAGGGCGTATTCACCGACATCACCGCCACCGCCGGCGTAGTGGTGCAGGGCTTGCCCATTCAGGGGGTCATGCGCGACTTCGACAACGACGGCTTCCTCGACATCCTCGTAGCCGGCACCCGCCAGCATTTGTTCCTCAACAACGGCGACCTCACCTTCACCGAGGTGACGGGCCTGTTCGACAACAACCAAATGGAGTCGTTTGCGCTGGGCGACCTCAACCACGACGGTTACGTCGACATCTACGGCGGCTACGCCCAGGTGTATACCACGCCCTCTGCCATCGACGATGTGCTGTGGCTCAACGACGGCGGCGCCAATAACTTCCTGAACGTGCGCCTCACGGGCGGCCCCAGCAACCGCAGCGCCGTAGGCGCCCGCTTGGAGCTGTACGGCGCCTGGGGCCTGCAAATACGCGAAGTGAGGGCCGGCGAAAGCTATGGCATCACCAATAGCCTCATGCAAAACTTCGGCCTCGGGCAGGCTACCTCGGCCGATTCGCTCATCATCCGCTGGCCCAGCGGCGAGGTAGACAAGTATACAGACCTGCCGGCCAATCAGTTTATTTCGGTGATTGAAGGCGCCTGCGTATCGCCCCCGGCTACACTGGTAGTAGAGGGCAATACCACCATCTGCGAAGGCGAAGCCGTGGTGCTGACGGCGCCCGAGGGGTATACCTACCTCTGGAACAACGGCGAAACAACAGCTTCGATAGCGGCTACCGCTACGGGCGTATACCAGGTGACGGTCAGCGACGGCAGCAGTTGCTCAAGCACCTCGGGCAGCGTATCGATAACCGTCAACCCCGACGAGACGCCCACGGTGGCGGCCCTGAGCGATACGGTGTTCTGCCGGGGCGGCAGCGTGATCTTGCGCAGCTCGGAAGCCGACAGCTACCAATGGTCGACGGGCGCTGCGGGCGCTGAATTAGAAGTAACGGAAAGCGGCATTTATACCGTTACCATTCAGGGGCAGTGCGAAGCGTTCACTTCGGCGCCCATCAGCGTCAACGTGCTGAGCTCGCCCACGCCCGAGCTCATCGATATCGCTCCGGATGTCGATTCGGTGACCATCTCCGTGACGGGCGACCGCATTTCCTGGTTCCTGACCGAAACCGATGTGACGCCCTTTGCCGAGGGCGGCAGCATACGGGCGCCGTTCCGCGATACTTCCTTTGTGGTGTATGCCGAGAGCCGCACCCTGTACCCCGGCGCAGCTTATGCCACGGGCCAGATCGACCATGCGGGCACGCTCTTTTCCGGCAACCAGTTCAACGGAGGCATCATCTTCGATGCGCACCGGCCCTTCATCTTAGAGAGCGTGAAGGTGTATACCGATACCGAAGCTTCGCGCATCATAGAACTCACCAATGCCGCCGGCGATGTGCTGGCCAGCATGGAAGTACTCATTCCGGTGGGCATTCACACCATTCCGCTCAACTTTGCCGTTGAGCCGGGTACCGATCTGTTTTTGGGCACCAATACGGCGCATAACATGGCGCAGTTGGGCTACAACAGCGCCAGGCTGAGGCGTTCCGACTCGGGCATCAACTTCCCCTACGAAGTGCAGGGCGTAGTAACCCTCAAAGAGTCGAACTTCGGCGCCGACCGCTACTATTACTTCTACGACTGGAAACTCAAGGAAGAAGACTTCGACTGCGTGAGCGACCGCTTAGCCGTGCCCGTAGTGCTGGTGCATACCAACGAGCCCGCGGCCGGCGAAAGAGCCGTCCGGGTATACCCCAACCCCACCTCCGGCCCTGTGCAATTGCAGGTTGCCGGCGCCGAAGCGCAGTTGGAGGTACAGCTCTTCAATACAGCCGGCCAACTGCTCTGGCAGGGTTGGCTCCCGCGCGAGGCCCCCGAAATGGACCTCTCCCGCCTGCCCGCAGGCGTATACTGGCTGTCGGTAAATGCAGACGGCCAACTCAGTCGCCAGCGCGTGGTGAAGAACTAACGCAAGATCTAATAGATAAAGCTCCGGGGATCGGGATGCCGGAAACGGTATCCCAGCTCCGTTTTGACTCGGGTGTTATTGACTATTTTGCCAATTAGAAAGCCTCCGCCCCGAAGCTCGGAAGAGAACACGGGCGGAGGCAGGTTTAAGGCCTGCGCCTGCGCCGGATAAAAGTCGGCCCGCCGGGGGTGTTCATCGGCGCATACATTGAAGCACCGCCCCCAGGCCTCCCGCTCAACAACGGCATTGATAACGCCCGTTACATCGTCGAGGTGTATGAGATTGACGGGCTCCTCGCCCCCTTTCAATCCTTCCTTTCCCGCCAGCCAGCGCCCCGGATGCCGGCCCGGCCCCGCCAGCCCCGCCAACCGGAGCACCGTAGCCCGCCCGGCCAACTGAGCCCATACCGCATCCTCGGCGGCCCGCTTGGCGTTCAGCGCCGCATCCTCCTCGGGCGGCAAGGCTGCATCTTCATCTACCGTGCCCGTGAGGCTGCCGTACACGCCGGTTGTGCTCGTAAAGATGAGCTTGCCGCCATGCGCCCGCACCCGGGCCGCCACGGCCCCAATCAGGCGGGGATAGTCGTCGGCCATTCGGCCCGGCGGCAGGCAACAAACCACCACATCGGCATTAAAAAAAGAATCGTCGCCCTCTATTATCCCCTCGCTACCCATCCGGAGGCAAAAAGGCCTGATGCCCGCCTGCGCCAGGCCCGCCAATTTATCGGGGTTAGTCGTAGCCCCATTCACCCGCCGCCCGGCCGCCGCCCAACCCGCCGCTAAGGGCGTCCCCAGCCATCCGCAGCTCAGCACGGCCCTGTCGGCCCGGATTTTTTCATTTTTTGCATCCATGCCGCAAAGGTAGCCCAAATTGCATAAGCAGTCCTTGCAGCCAAATGCGCGCAGGTCGGCGTTTTTTTCTTTTTGGGGCCACCGCCGCCCCGCCCGTATGGCCGCCTGCCCCGATGGGCGCAAAACACGGGCGGGCCGGCGGCCGGGCTATCCGGTCGCAGGAGCTCCCTTTTATCCCTTGGCCGGGCGTGCGGCTCCACCAGCGCTTTACTTCAATTTTTGGGTGCTTTTACATCAAAGCAAAAGTAGAAAAGTACAAGAAGCGCATCCGATATACCAAAGATCCCCTAAATTTAGCCCCAAACCAACTGCCTTATGCGTTATTGCTTAGCTACCATCAGTCTACTCATCACCTGCTTTTCCTTTGCCCAAACGCGGCCGCCTCGGCCCGCCCTCGCCATTGAAGGCATTATGCAGGGCGAGCGATTTACGGGCTATTCCCCCGAAGACATACAATGGTCGGCCGACGGCCGCTACGTCCACTTCAGTTGGAATCCGGAAATGGATACCATCCGGCGGCCCTTCCTCATCGATCCGTTTCAGGCAGAGGCCAAAGCCCGGCGAGCCGCCCCCGACGACTTAGCCGGCATCGATCGGCAGGGCGCCTATTCCCCCGACCAGCGCTACAAAACATACAGCCTTTATGGCGATCTCTATGTGCGCAACCTCCAAACCGGCGAAGTGCGCCAACTGACCCAAACCCTCGAAGCCGAAGAAGACCCCTTGTTTAGCGCCGACGGCCGCCAAATTATCTTCCAACGGGGCGAAAACCTCTTCGCCCTGCCTTTAGCGCAAGGGCCCATCTTACAGTTGACCAACATCAGCCGCGAGGGCGATACCGGCAGTGAGAGCGCCGCGCCGTCCTTTAAAGCCTGGCTGGCCGAAGACCAGATGGCCCTGATGGGCGTACTGCGCGATCGCAAGGCCCGCGAAACGGCCCGCGAACACCAGCGCGATATGCTGCGCCCCAAGCGGCCGATAGCCATCTACTACGGCAATCAGCGCCTCGACTACCTCAGCGGCAGCCCCAACCTCCGCTATGTAGCCTACCGGCTGCGCACCCCGCCCCCCAACCACCGCACCTGGGTACCCGACTTCGTGGCAGAATCGGGCTTTGTGGAAACCCTCCATGCCCGCCCCAAGGTAGGCAGCCCCGAAGACGCCTACGCCTTGCATCTCTTCGACCGCGAGCGCGATACGGTGCTCAAAATCAGCGCCGCCGAGCTTCCGGGCATCTACAACAAGCCTGCTTTTATGGCCGAGTACCATGCCGGCGATACCACCTATCGGGCACAGTACCCGCAGCCTCGGCCCGTCATCTTCCTGGGGCCGTTCTGGAGCCCTTCCGGCGAGGAGGCCATCGTAGTGGTGCGCTCGTTGGACAACAAAGACCGCTGGATAACGAGATTGCTGCCGGCAGAGGGCAAACTACAGCTACTCGACTGGCAACACGACGACGCCTGGATCGGAGGCCCCGGCATCGAAGGCTGGCTCAATGCCCCGGGCGCCATCGGCTGGCTCCCCGACGGCCGGCACATCTACTTTCAGTCGGAAGCCACCGGCTACAGCCATCTATATCTTTGCGACGTGGGCACAGGCCAAAAGCAAGCCCTCACCTCGGGTAAATGGGAGGTGCTACAGGTAGCCCTCAACCGGGCCGGAACCACCTTCTACCTCACCGCCAACGCCGAAGGGCCCCACGAGCAGCATTTTTACCACCTGCCCGCGAGCGGAGGCCCTCTGGTGCGCATCACCCAACTGAAGGGCGCCCATGAGGTGAGTATTTCCCCCGACGAACAAAGTTTAGCCATTCGCTACAGCGCCGGCAATCAGCCCTGGGAATTGTACATACACGACAACCGGCCCGGCGCCACAGCCCGCCGCCTCACCCGCAGCGCTACCCCTGCCTTTGAGGCCTACCCCTGGCGCAGTCCCGAAATTGTGTACTTCCCCGCCCGCGATGGCGCCCAGGTGCCTGCCCGGCTCTACCGCCCCGCCGGCGGTCGGCGGGGCGGCCCGGCCGTCATCTTTGTGCATGGCGCGGGCTATCTGCAAAACGTACACCACTGGTGGAGCACTTACTACCGGGAGTATATGTTCCATCATTTTTTAGCCGACAGGGGCTACACCGTGCTCGACATCGACTATCGGGCCAGCGAAGGCTATGGCCGCGACTGGCGCACCGCCATCTATCGGCACATGGGCGGCAAGGACTTGGACGATCAGGTAGACGGCGCCCGCTATTTGGCCCGTCAACTGGGCGTCGATCCGCAGCGCATTGGCATATATGGCGGCAGCTACGGAGGCTTCATCACCCTCATGGCCCTGTTTAAGGAGCCCGACGTATTCGCCTGCGGCGCCGCGCTGCGTTCGGTTACCGACTGGGCCCACTACAACCACCCCTACACGGCCAACATCCTCAATACCCCGGTTACCGACAGCTTAGCCTACCGGCGGTCGTCGCCCATTTATTATGCCGAGGGCCTGCAAAAGCCCTTGCTCATGCTACACGGCATGGTGGATGTAAACGTGCAGTTTCAGGACGTTGTGCGGCTTTCGCAGCGTCTCATAGAATTGGGCAAAAACCAATGGGAGATGGCCATATTCCCGGTGGAAGACCACGGTTTCATTGAAGCCAGCAGTTGGGCCGACGAGTACAAGCGCATTTTCCGCCTGTTTGAAACCCACCTGAAGAAATAGCGCCGGCCGACTCAAGACCGCCGCCAGAGCAGGCTGCTGTCGCCATAGCTGAGAAAGCGGTAATTGTGGTTCAGCGCATATTCGTATACCGCTTGCCAGTCGTCGCCGATGAGCGCGGCTACCAGCAGCAGCAGGGTGCTGCGCGGCTGATGAAAATTAGTAATCAGGCCGTCGACAAGCCGATAGCGGTAGCCCGGGCCGATGAGCAGTTGCGTTTGTCCGCGCAGCGCCCCGTCGGAGGGGAGCCGGCGGAGCGCCGCCCGCAGCGCCTCAATGGCTGAAATGCCCTGATGGGCCGGCTCGTAGGGTTCCCACTGGCCGATAAACAGCTCATCCGGCTCATGAGCGCGGCCTTGCAGGCATTGCACGCCATACCAGTACACGCTTTCGAGGGTGCGCAGGCTGGTAGTGCCCACCGGAATGATGGGGCGCCCTGCTTCCAATTGCTCTAGCAATTGTACAATCAGCGCCCGACCCACATCGATGGTTTCGCGGTGCATGTCGTGGTCGGCGAGGGTGTCGCTCTTCACCGGCCGAAAAGTGCCCGCGCCTACGTGTAGCGTTACAAAGCTACGATGGATGTTCCGCTGGGCGAGTTCGGAGAAAATGGCGTCGGTAAAGTGCAGGCCGGCCGTAGGCGCCGCTACCGAGCCCTCGGTGCGGGCATAGATCGTCTGGTATCGGTCTTCGTCGTCGGCTTCGGCCTCGCGGTTGAGGTAAGGCGGCAGCGGAATGAGGCCCGCCTGAGCCAGCAACTCGCCAAAAGCCAAGGAGGTATCGTCCCAGGTGAAACCCACGGCAAAGCTGCCGTCGTGCTGCCGGTCGCCCCTGTTGAGGTGCAGGCTAAGGGGCGCGCCGCCGCCGGGCCGGGGTAGCGCTATGCTGAGCGCGCCGCTCTTCCACTTGCGGTTGTTGCCAATGAGGCATATCCATTGTACGGGCCGGGTGCTCGAAAAGTTGAGCTGATACTCCACAGGCGCCAACGGTTCTAAGCAAAACACCTCCACGACGCCGCCTCCCGGCAGTTGCGCTTTGAGCCGGGCGTGAATGACCCGCGTATCGTTGAACACCAGCAGGCTGCCTTCCGGAAGGCGGTTGCCTAAGTTGCGGAACGTGTCTGACTCGATGTGGCCGTCTTTATACGTCAATAACCGGGAGGCATCGCGCTGGGGCAATGGATAGCGGGCAATGCGCTCCTCGGGGAGGTCGTAGTCGTAGTCTTCGATGCGAATGTGGCGGGGGTCGCTCATATTTGCGGTTTGAATGCGCAAAAGTAGACAACCGGGAGCAAAAAAGGTTGGTTAGGCGTTAAGACCTTGTTTGCAAGCAGAACCTTGGAGGGGTATGGCCGGATTCCCGAACAAGTTGTTACCTTTGCCGCCGGATTTTTTCACCATCCTCCTTGTTTATTATGTCTCGTTATCTCGTTACTTCAGCCTTACCGTATGCCAATGGCGCCCTCCACCTGGGCCACCTGGCCGGCGCCTACCTGCCTGCCGATGTCTTTGTGCGTTATCTGCGGGGTATGGATCGGGACGTCGTATGGGTATGCGGCTCCGATGAACATGGCGCCGCCATCACCATCCGGGCCAAAAAAGAAGGCATTACACCCCGTGAGATCATCGATAAATACCATAGCCTCAACAAAGAAACCTTCGAACGGCTGGGCATTTCCTTCGACTACTACCACCGCACCAGCGAGCCGCTACACCACCAAACAGCCCAGGACTTCTTCCTCCGCCTGCACGAAAAAGGCGATGAGTTTGAGGTGCGCACCTCCGAGCAATACTACGACGAAGCCTTTCAGCAGTTTCTGGCCGATCGCTTCATCAAAGGTACCTGCCCGCGTTGCGGCCATAAGGAAGCTTACGGCGACCAATGCGAAAATTGCGGCTCCGACCTGTCGCCTTTAGAGCTCATCGACCCCGTATCGACGCTCAGCAACCAGCCGCCCGTGCTGAAATCAACCCAGCACTGGTACTTTCGCTTAGATAAACACGCCGACTGGCTGCGCCACTGGCTCGAAACTGGCGAGCTCGACGGTCAAGCCCACCACGACGCCCGCGCCTGGCGCAAGCACGTGCTGGGCCAATGCCTCAGTTGGCTCAACGAAGGCCTGCAGGCCCGGGCCATCACCCGCGACCTCGACTGGGGCATACCCGTACCCCTGTCCATACCCGAAGCCCAGGGCAAGGTGTTGTACGTGTGGTTCGACGCGCCCATCGGCTACATTTCCAGCACCCGGCAGTGGGCCTTGGAAAACGGCAAAAACTGGGAGGACTACTGGCGCAACCCCGATACCCAACTGGTGCACTTCATCGGCAAAGACAACATCGTCTTCCACTGCATCATCTTCCCGGCTATGCTCAAGGCTTATGGCGGCTACAACCTGCCCGTAAACGTACCGGCCAACCAGTTCCTCAACTTTGAGGGCCAAAAGTTTAGCAAAAGCCGCGGTTGGGGTATAGAGCAACACGAGTATTTAGCCGACTTCGCCAACTTTCCCAACGCAGAGGACGCCCTCCGCTGGACGCTGGCCCGCAACCTGCCCGAAAATGGCGACGCCGACTTCAAGTGGGACCAATTCATTGAGGGCTACGACAAAGAGCTGGCCGATAAGCTCGGCAATTTCGTCAATCGCGTGGGTACGCTCACACACAAATACTATGAAGGTATAGTGCCCGAAGCCGGCGCCGACCTCGGCGAAGTACTGGCCCCCGTGCGCCAGTTGGTTTATCAGTACACCCAGGAGTTGGAGACCTACAACTTCAAGCAAGCTGCCGCTACCTTGGTGGAACTGTTCACCTGGGGCAACGTTTATTTGCAGGAGTCGGCGCCCTGGGCCCTCTATAAGACCGATCCCAATGATTCGCGCATCCATACCTGCATGAACGCCAGCCTACAGGTAACGGCCCTGCTGAGCGTGCTCATAGAGCCTTTTCTGCCCTTTACTTCCCCCCGTCTGCGCAAACTGCTGGGCTTGGCGCCCGTACAGCGGGGCGACTTCGGGGCCGCCGTAGATGCGCTCTACGATGGCAGGCCGCTGCTGCCCGCAGGCTGCCGCATTGGGGAAGTGGAAGTGCTCTTTCCCAAGATTATGGATCGCAACGACAACAGCCGCCTCCAGATCATCGAAGCCCAAAAGGAAAAATTAGCCGCCATCATGTCCGCCGAGCAGGGCCCGGCCCGCCCGGCTTTCAAAGAAGACGTCACTTATGACGACTTCGCCAAACTCGACCTGCGCACCGCCACCATCGTAGCCGCCGAGCGCGTAGCCGGCGCCGATAAGCTTTTGAAGTTAGAAGTAGACCTCGGCAGCGAGCGCCGCACCATCGTTTCGGGAATAGCCCAGCATTACGACCCGGCCGACATCACGGGCCGGCAGGTGCTGGTAGTGGCCAATCTGGCGCCGCGCAAACTGCGGGGCATCGTCAGCCAGGGGATGATCCTGACGGCTGAAGACGGCGACGGCAAACTGACTTTTGTGAGCGCCGCCCCCGGTGTAGAAAACGGCTGGACGGTGAAATAGCGCCGCCCGCATACAAACCAAATGGCTCCGGCTCCGCCGGATATAAACGATACGAGCAATGAGCGTAAACAACATTCGGCCCTGGCTATGGCTGTGCTGCGCCTTGGCAACAACCTGCCTCTCTGCCTGCATGGTAGATGGAAGCAAAGACAGTGGCAGCGCAGGCAACACCCGCGCTGCCGGCGCCCGCAACAGCGTCCGCATCTATGTTCACCGCAACATGGTGCAGGATCAGCAGATATTCAAAGCTTTTGAACAGCGCGCCCAAGCCGCCGTGGAGGTAATACCCATGTCGTATGGCGAGCTGCTGGCCGAAGTCGATCGCAATGGCCTGGCCGATGCCGACCTGGTTATCACCGCCGACCTGGCTCAGATGAAAGAACTCGAGCGCAGGGGCCTGCTGCAATCTTTTCGCGCAGGGATATTCGAGAAGCAGTTTTCTGAAAAATACCTCGACCCCGAAGGGATGTGGGCGCCCCTCACCCGCTGGACAATGGCCTATGTATACCGCCTCGACCGCATAAACTCCAGCCGCCTTCAGGGGTATCAGGATATAGCTATGCCCGAGTTGCGCGGTCGCGTAGTTATCAGTCCGCCCGACTCCAGCGGCCTCGTGTCTTTGGTGGCTGCCATCACGGCCGCCCGCTCGGCCCAAACGGCTCAGGTATGGCTGGAGAATCTGGCGGCCAACTTGGCCTACGCTCCCACAGGCAACGACTACCAGCAGATACAAGCCGTGGCCTCCGGCCGGGCCGATGCCGCCTTAGTGAGCGGCTCGGCATTCTACCGCTACAAATACTCCGGAAACCCCGCTGCCATGGAAGCCGCCAAACAGCTCGGCTTTGAAATCCCCTACGATGTGGGGGAAAACAACTACTACAACATCAGCCCCATCGGGCTGCTCAAAGGCGCCCCTCACCGCGATTATGCCATCGCGCTCATCGAATGGCTGTGCCTCGTAGAAAACCAGCAGACCTGGGCCGAGGCCGCCTTTGAATACCCCGTCAACAATTTTGCCGTGGCCAGCGATTTTTTGCTCGACATCACCCGTTTGCCGGATGGCCGACTAAATCCGCACCAATTTGATAACCAAACAGATGCGGCCAAGGCCCTCGTAAAACGCTACATCCGGTAACGCTTTTTTGCGGTTTTGCGCGTACAGCGCGCCATAAACGCCATTTTTTAACGTTTATAAACGAGGATAAAGTAAAGCGAATGCAATTGCCCAAAGTAGAACTACTCTTCGCCGCCTTGCTTGCCTGCTTCGTATTACTCGCCGCGCCTGTACAGGCTCAGTCGGGTCGTTGGCAGCAAGCAGCCAATTATGAGATGGACATCGACTTCGACGTCCGTTCGCATACCTTCGATGGCAGCCAGCGGCTGACGCTCGTCAACCATTCGCCCGATACGCTCTGGCGGGTCTTTTATCATCTGTATTTCAATGCCTTTCAGCCCGGGAGCGTTATGGACGTCCGCTCGGGCGAATTGCTGGATGCCGACCCCCGCGTAGGCGAGCGCATCGGTGGGCTCAAACCCGATGAGATCGGCTATCTTCGCGTATCCTCTCTCAAACAGGACGGCGCCGCCGTTCGCTTTGCCGAAGAGGGCACTATCCTGGAAGTAGAACTGGCCAAACCCATCCTACCCGGCCAAAAAGCCGTCTTTGAGATGGAATTCAAAGGCCAGGTACCCCTCCAGATCCGCCGCTCAGGCCGCAACAACAGCGAGGGTATTGCTTACTCTATGGCCCAGTGGTACCCCAAAATGTGCCAGTACGACGAGCAGGGCTGGCACGCCAACCCCTATGTAGGGCGCGAGTTCTACGGCATCTGGGGCGACTTCGACGTCAAGATTACCATTGATAAAGACTACATCATCGGCGGCACCGGCTACCTGCAAAACCCCGAAGAAATCGGCCACGGCTATACCGATAAGCCCGGCGCCGGCCGCGGGCGCAAGCTCACCTGGCATTTCAAGGCGCCTATGGTGCATGACTTTATGTGGGCCGCCGACCCCGATTACAGGCATACCTCCTTCACCCGGGCCGATGGCACAGTGCTGCACTTTTTCTTCCAACCCGGCCCTAAGACTACCGAAAACTGGGATGCCCTGCCCGGCATCATGGATCGCGCTTTCGATTTCATCGGGCGCACTTACGGTCCCTATCCCTACAAGCAATATACCTTCATACAGGGCGGCGATGGCGGCATGGAATACCCCATGGGCACCCTCATCACCGGCGAGCGCACCCTCGTGAGCTTGGTAGGCGTGTCGGTACACGAGCTCATGCACACCTGGTTTCAGATGCTGATGGCCACCAATGAAAGCCTTTACGCCTGGATGGACGAAGGCTTTACCAGCTATGCTTCCAATGAGGTGATGAATTTTCTGAGGCGCGAAAAACTCATTCCCGGCAATGCCGTTGAAAACCCGCATACGGGCGCCAATCAAACCCACATCGCCTTTACCCAGGGCGGGCAGGCCGAGCCGCTGAGCGTCCATGCCGATCACTTTCAGACCAATGCCGCCTATGGCGTAGCCGCCTACGTCAAAGGGGAGGTATTTCTGCATCAGCTCAAGTACATCATCGGCGAGCAGGCTTTTAACCAGGGCATGTTGCGCTACTACCACGAATGGCGCTATCGCCACCCCAATCCCAACGACTTCATCCGCGTAATGGAAAAAACATCGGGGCTGGAACTCGACTGGTACAAAGAGTATATGGTTAATACCACTCACCTGAGCGACTACGCCATCACGGCATTGGAGGAAGCCGATAAGGGTAAGGCCACCAACGTGACGCTGCGCCGCAACGGCCTCATGCCCATGCCCCTAGATGTGGTTGTGACGCTCAACGACGGCAGCAAACGCTACTATACCATCCCTCTTGACCTCATGCGGGGCGCCAAACAAACCGATGGCGCCATACAATGGATTGCCGCCCCCGACTGGCCCTGGACCAACCCCGTCTACACCCTTACCTTACCTGTGGCGACGGCTCAGGTGGCAACGGTAGAGATTGACCCCGGTATGCGCCTCGTGGATGCCAATCGCAACGATAACCGCAAAGCGCCCTAATTCTCGTTTGTAAGTGTTTTAGCGATATGATCTACAAGCATATTGATGAAGTGTCTGCCTTCATAGCCGGCGACGCCACCCACATCCGGGAAGTACTGCATCCCAAAAACGACGGACACGACCTGTTGTACAGCCTTGCCCACGCTACCTTAGAGCCCGGTGCGGCTTCTCTGCCGCACACCATTAAAGAGAGTTCGGAAGCTTACATCATCACAGAAGGTCATGGCACTGCCTATGTAGGCGGTAAAGCCTATGCTTTGTCGCCGGGTATAGTAGTGCTCATTCCGGCAGGCGTCGAACAGTTTGTGCGCAACGAAGGCAGCGGGCCGCTGCGCTTCCTGTGCATTGTGTCGCCGCCCTGGCGGGCCGATCAGGAGGAAGTACGCGCAGAATAGCGCGGGTATTGATTAAACAGAGAAAACATCAGCTGCATGAAGATTCTTCTACTTTGTAAAAAATTTCCTTTTCCGCTCAAAGACGGAGAGTCTATTGCAGTGCATAGCCTGAGTCGCGCCCTTCATGAGCTCGGTTGCGAAGTGAGCCTGCTGGCCATGAACACCAGCAAGCACTACTTCAACATCGAGCAGGGCATACCGCCCGAGCTCAGCCATTACCGCCGCATACAAACGGTGCAAGTCGATAATCGCATTAGGCTCTCCGCAGCGTTTTTTAACCTTTTTTCCAGCGACTCCTACCACATCGCCCGCTTCGAGTCGGCGGCCTACGCCAAACGCCTCACCGAGATGCTGGCTGAAGAAGACTACGACGTCATTCAGCTCGAAACCCTCTACCTCGCACCCTACGTGCCTCTCATTCGCAGCAAAAGCGAAGCTTTAGTGGTCATGCGCGCCCACAACGTAGAACACGAAATCTGGGAGCGTATGGTGCGCCAGAGCAAGCCCGGCCCCCGCCGCTGGTACCTGCGCCACCTCACCCGCAAGCTCAAAGCCTTCGAAGAGCGGTTCCTCAACAGCTACGATATGCTGGCGCCCATTACCCTCCGCGACCTGCACATCTTCCGCAACCTCGGCTGCCAGATTCCCGCCGTCGTTACCCCCATTGGCCTCAATGCCGACGACTACCAACCCGACTATGGAAGCTTCCGCAGTCCGCCATCCATCTCCTTTATTGGCAGCCTCGACTGGATGCCCAACCTCGAAGGCTTAGAGTGGTTCCTCGCCGAAGTATGGCCCCAGATACGGCGCAAATATCCCGAAGTAGAGCTCCACATCGCCGGCCGCAACACCCCCGCTCACCTCTTCAATCTGCGCCAGCCCAATGTATTTATCCACGGCGAAGTGCCCGACGCCGCCCGATTCATCAGCGCCCATAGCCTCATGGTGGTGCCTCTGCTGTCGGGTAGCGGCATGCGCGCCAAAATCCTCGAAGGGATGGTGCTCGGCAAGGTCGTCATCAGCACCAGCTTAGGCTTGGAGGGCATCGGCGCCCGCCACAAACAGGAAGCCCTCGTGGCCAACGACGCCGCTCAGTTTTTACAAGCCCTCGACTACCTCTTCCGCAAGCCCGCCCGCTTCGAACGCATGGGGCGCCAGGCCCAGGAATTTGCCGAACGCGAGTACAACCATACCGCCATTGCCCGCCGACTGCTGGCCCACTACCAGACCCGCATCGTTGCCGAAGTGCAGCCTTAAGTGCCAACTTCAGCCGTTATTGATCAAAAATTGGCTATAGGATCGGTGGAAATTACGTCGGCAAAGGCAAAGCGCACCAGATCGTGGGTGGTGACAAGGCCCATGAGCTCGCCATCTTCAAGTATGGGCAGGGCATGAAATTTGTTGGCTAAAAAAATATCGGCCGCCAACCCAATGGTGTCGCCCGGCTCCAGAAATACCGGATAGATGGTCATGATGTCTTTAGCGGAGAGGCTGCCATATTCTAAGTGACTGTAGGTTTTGCCGCTGGTATTGAGAGAGAGCAAGTAGGCTGCGCGGGCAAAATCCTCTTTGCTGATGATACCCACCAATTTGCGTTCGGCACTGACGACGGGCAGGTGGTGGAAGCTATTGTTTTCAAACAGGTTTTTGATGCGGGCCAGCGTGGTCTCCGGTTCAATGGTTACCAGCTTGCGCGTCATTACGCTGGAGATGGGCAGATCAGTATTCATGGTGCAAAGCTTTAGTGAACAAGACATGAATCTTTTCCGCAAAGAAGCTTGGTTTTGGCGCCTTACCGGGTGATGTTTTTGTTTTTTGAAGATGATTTTTGGCATCGGGCAGGCGCCCGGGGCAGGGGTGGAAGTTCACCCGACCGACCATAGCGAGGGCGTGGCGGTATGCCCGCCTGCGCTGAGGTTGATTCGGCCAACCAAGGCGAGGCAGACATAAGATTTACCGGGATGAGCGCAGCGACGACGTTTACCCGACCGAGGGTAGTGAGGGCGTGGGGGAGGACGACGTTTACCCGACCGAGTGTAACGAGGGCGTGGCGGTGGCGGGCTGACGGGGGGAGCAAGATGCGTCTTGTAGGCGCCATGCCCCCGGCGGCCCGCCAGCCCCCCTAAAAATCAATTACCATTCCCAGAGGTCGTGTTCAAATTGGTGAATGGCTTCCTCCTGACGCCGGCTTTCGAGCAGAAGATCGGCGCCGGTGTATTGGTCTTGAAGGCGGGCGTCGAGTACATTGGGAACTTTGGTGATGTAGCTGCTGAAGCGGCGGCTTTCAAAGACGTCTTCCCAACTGAGGGCAGCCTGGTCGTTGCCGGCTTCAAAAGCGGGCTGGCGGGCCAGCCAGGCGCGGGCGCGGCTGTAATCGACCCAGAACAGTACCTTAGTGAGGGGTCTTCCGCTTTCCTCGCGGTACTCTTCCATGACGGGGGCGATGGCCGTAATGCGGCAGCGCATGGTGGAATAGCGGCTGTCGAAGTACCAAACCTCTTTGATGTAGAAATAGCGGATGTCTTCGGTGTTCATGACATTGACCACTTCCTGATTGCGCCATTCGTTGGTGACGGGGTCGATGATGAGGACGGTATCGACGCTGAAAAGGCTGGATTCGAGCTCAGGCAGGGGCAGCGGGGTTTTGCCGGTGGGGTCGTGGGCGCTGATGAGGGGCACTTCGCCTTGGCGGGCGCCCTCCACGAGCACATCAAAGAAGGGGCGGGCGGGGTATCGAAAGGGCAGGTTAATTTTTTCACGGGTGTCGATGAGGCGGGTGACGCTGCGCTTCCACAGGATGTCGGCCTCGCGCACGGGTGGGTGTGAAAGTACGCGGCGGTCGGAGAAACGGGTTTCTGCCGTCAGCCCGTCCTGATCTTGGGCGATAAGGGAGGTGTGGGCTATGAGACAAAGCACGGCCACTACCCCCAGCCATTTGAATGAGGTCATACGATAATGAGTTGAAACTTGTGGAAAAATAACCTCCTGATGCGGAGATGAGGTAGTTTGAGCTTGCCGCGCGGCTAAAAAGTAAAACCATAACGATGTAAAAAGGCAAAAGAGACATACGTTCGCAGGCTTTGCGTCATTTTTTTTGTGAAAATGCGCTTTATTTTTTTCACTTGACGGCATTGGCGTACCTTTGCGGCCGTTTCCAAGTAACCACTGACGCATATTGCTATGTCCAGAAATACCCGCGTATTTGCCCTCATCCAGGAAGAGCTGGAGCGCCAGCGCAAGGGCATTGAACTGATCGCTTCCGAGAACTTTACCAGCCAGGCGGTGATTGACGCCATGGGCAGTTGTCTCACCAATAAATACGCCGAGGGTTACCCGGGCAAGCGCTATTACGGCGGCTGCGAAGTGGTGGATCAGGTAGAACAATTGGCCATAGACGAGCTTTGTGCGCTGTTCGGGGCCGAATATGCCAATGTGCAGCCGCACTCGGGCGCTCAGGCCAATGCGGCGATATTTCTGGCGGTGTTGCAGCCCGGCGACGCGATTCTGGGCTTTGACCTTTCTCATGGGGGGCATTTGTCGCATGGCTCTCCTGTGAACTACTCGGGCAAAGTATACCGGGCGCATTTTTATGGCGTAGAGCCCGATACAGGGCGGATAGACATGGACAAGGTGGCCGAAAAAGCGCGGGAGGTGCAGCCAAAACTCATCATATGCGGCGCTTCGGCTTATGCCCGCGACTGGGACTATGCGCGTTTCAGGAGCATAGCCGACGAGGTTGGCGCGCTCTTGCTGGCGGATATTGCCCACCCGGCCGGCCTTATTGCCGCCGATTTGCTGAATGATCCCATGCCGCACTGCCATATTGTATCTTCTACCACACATAAGACGCTGCGGGGCCCCCGCGGCGGCATCATTATGATGGGCAAAGACTTTGCGAACCCGTGGGGGCGCGCCACCAAGAAAGGCGACCCCATTATGATGTCGGCGGTGCTCAACAGCGGCGTATTCCCCGGTATGCAGGGCGGCCCGCTGGAGCACGTCATCGCGGCTAAGGCGCAGGCCTTCTGGGAAGCGCGGCAACCGGAGTTTGCCGGCTATGCCCGGCAGGTGATTCGCAATGCCCAGGCAATGGCGGAGGCTTTCCGGGCGCTGGGTTACCACCTCATCAGCGACGGAACAGAGAACCACCTGATGCTGCTGGACCTCCGCAACAAGGGCGTGACGGGCAAGCAGGCTGAAAATAGCTTGGTGGAAGCCGATATTACGGTCAATAAGAATATGGTGCCCTTCGACACCCAGTCGCCTATGGTCACCAGCGGCATACGCATAGGCGCAGCGGCCATTACGTCGCGTGGGTTTAAAGAAGACGACTGCCGCCGCACAGTGGAGTGGATCGACGCCATCCTGACCGACATCGACAAGGTCGAACGGCGCAGGGAGGTGAAAACGGAGATTAACGCCTACATGGAAAATTTCCCGCTGTATACGGCATAGCGGGGATAAAAGACTTGAAAGTCAGAGAAACATACAGCTCTCCAAACCAAGATTTATGAATCTTGATTTGGAGAGTTTGTATGGCCTATGAATTACTTTGGGCCATATTCATTTCGTACTTGCGCAAAAGCCGGGCCTGCTGATCGGCGATGCGGTTGAGCACTTTGAGCTCTTCTTCGATAGCCTCCTGCGATTTGGCGTAATCGGGCGCTGCCGATAACGCCTTGCGGCGGCGATTGATATCGAGAATGTGATCGATGGTTTGACTCAGCGCCATTTTGGTGCGCAACCATCTTCTTTTGAGTGATCTGCTCGTCATTTTCGGCCTCGCGTTTGATGATTAAGGCAATTGGATATAAATCGGTTGTGGCCAAGCTTCAAAACAACTGAAATGCTAAACACGAAAATAAGGGTTTTTATTTTTAGATTGTGTAAAATTTCAAAATTTTAACAAAATACATGTACGTTTAAAGAACCGCTCTTAACAAGATACAGTTGGATGATTTTTGTCATAAAAGTGTCAAAACGCGCTTATGCGCCCTTGGTCAGATAGTCGAGGGCGAGGTTGCAATACGCTTCCATACCGAGTTTCATGCCGCTTTTATCGATGAAGAAATCGGGGGGTGATGCGGATGGCGCCGATGAGTTCGACTTCTTCCGGGATGATGTCGGAGCCCCCCCAAAGCAAACATTGCAGTATAATGCGCCAAACTAAATTTTGTTCGGGCCGCAGGCTTGCAGGTTTTTACAAAATGGGTTAACTTGGTCGCCCAATCGAAGCACGGCTTCAACGAGTCCTTCCCAAATGCAACCCGACCCCAAACGCCAATTTAGTTAAAAAGCGACGATGATACGACTACTACCGGGAATTACTACGCTGCTGCTATTGCTGGCCTTGGGCCGGCTTTGGGCTCAGCCCTGCAATGGCGTCTTTGTGACGGCAGGCACTGCCACCAACCAGGGAGGCTGTATACAGCTCACCGCCAACACAACCGGCCAACAGGGCTGCACCTGGCTGAATACGCCGGTTGATTTCTCCGAGCCGATTTCCCACTCCATGGTCTTGTACTTTGGCAATAATGACGCCGGCGGCGCCGATGGCATCTGCTTAGTATACCAGCCCGGCGGTACGGGGGTATGCGGTTCGCAGGGCGGCGGCATCGGCGCCCAGGGAATCCCAAACTCCTTTATCGTTGAGTTTGACACTTGGGATAACGGCGCCGGTATGGGGGATATTCCGGCCGACCACTGCGCCGTAAACCTGAATGGCGCCATAACTGCGCCGGTGGAGGGGCCTGTGGCCTTGCCCAACATCGAAGACGGGGCCGACCACGTAGTCACTTTTGAATGGGACCCCGGCGCTATGGTTTATTCTGTTTACTTCGATGGGGTGCTGCGCCTTTCGGGCATGATGGATATTGTCAATAACGTCTTTGGCGGCAATTCGCAGGTATACTGGGGCTATACGGCCTCCACCGGAGCAGCTAGCAACGTACAGCGGGCCTGCCCCATCCTGCCAGACCCCATCATCGTAGATGCGGGTATCGATATCGTGTTGCCCTGTGCCGGCGCCAGCCTTACGCTGGACGGAACCGGCTCCGATCAGGATCCTAACTATACTTTTGAGTGGAGCACCCTGAATGGCTCCATCGTCAATGGCGCCAACGATCTTACACCCACCATCAATGCGCCGGGCACGTATGTGCTTACCCTCACCGATGAAGAAACGGGTTGTATGGAAACCGACCAGGTAACGGTAACCGTCAATGAGATCAACGCCATCATCGACCCGCCCGGCTTCCTCACCTGCAGCGGACCGCTGGAACTCGATGGTTCGGGCTCAACTTCGGGCCCCAACATCAGCTATGAGTGGACTACGCCCGATGGCAACATTGTGAGTTCCAACGGCCCTTTTGCCCAGATCGATCAGGAGGGCAATTATACCATTACGGTCATCTACGACGACGGCGAGAACATCTGCACAGAAACATTTACCACCAACGTACAGGCAGACCCCGATGTGCCGGTTGCCTCCGCCTTAGGCGCTGAAATTCAGTGCGACCCGCCCACTACGGAGGTCGACGGCTCGGGATCTTCTTTCGGGCCCAACTACGCCTACCAGTGGTCTACCAATAACGGCCTTATCCTCTCCGGGGAGTTTTCTTCGGTGGCTACGGTGGGGCAGCCGGGGTCTTATACCTTGTTGGTGACGAATACGGAAACGGGTTGTACCGATGAAGTGACCGTAGACGTAACGGAAAACACCAACCTGCCTTCGGCGGTGATAGCGGCGCCGGGTAGCGTCACCTGCGCTTCCAATCAGGTAGTGCTCAATGGCGCCAACTCTGTAGCCGCCGGCGGCCAGGGCCTTACCTTTCAGTGGGCTACCGGCAATGGCGTCATCATCAGCGGGCAGGGTACTTCTATGCTTACGGTAGGCGCGCCCGGGCAGTACACCCTCTTTGTCACCGACAATGAAAACGGCTGCGAAGATCAGACGACGATTACCGTCACCGGCAACATCGCTACTCCCTCGGTAGACATTGCGCCTCCCTTGCCCATCACCTGCTCCGCTACTTCGATTACCTTAGACGCAACGGGCTCGCAGACGGGCGCCGGTTTTATTTATCTTTGGAGTACCGCCAACGGCAACATTCTATCCGGCGGCAATACGCTTACGCCAGTAGTAGATGCAGCCGGGGTTTACCAATTGAGCATCACCAACCCCGCTAATGGCTGCACAGGTACGGCTACCGCCACCGTAGCCGTCAATACCCAGGCGCCCGTTGCCGATGCCGGCGACCCACAGGAGTTTATCTGCGGAGCAAGCAGCCTTACCCTCGATGGCAGCGGCTCATCGCAGGGGCTCAATTTTAACTACCAGTGGACGACGGCCGACGGCGCCATCTCCGGCGGCGCGCAAACGCTGTCGCCAACCGTAAGCTCTGCCGGCCTTTACCAGTTGGTGGTCGTCAACCAACAGAATGGCTGCGCCGATACCTCTTCCGTACTGATTACCAACGACAACAATGCCGCCACAGTGCTCATAGCCGTGAGCGACACCCTCGACTGCGCTACTACGCTGGCTGTATTAGACGCTTCGGCTTCCAGTCAGGGGCCGGATTACAGTTTTGAATGGACGACGGCCAATGGTCGGTTTGTTTCGGGCGTCGGCACGCTTACCCCGGTAGTAGACCGGGGAGGAATCTATGTGCTCAGCATCACCAACCTCGCCAACAACTGCGTGGCCGTGGCTTCCGTGACCGTTGTGCAGGACACCCTGCGCCCATTGGCTGTCATTGCGCCTCCAGATACCCTCAATTGTACCCGCACCACCCTTGTACTCAATGGGACGGCCTCCAGCCAGGGGGCCAATTTTGTACATCAGTGGACCACCGCAGGCGGCCAATTGATAAGCGGCGCCCAAAGCCTGACACCCACCGTCGGCAGCGGAGGCAACTATACGCTTACCATTCGCAATAATGCCAATCAATGCCTTTCAGAAGCCGTCGTAACGGTTGCGCAGGATACCCTGCGCCCGAGCGTCGTTATAGCGCCTCCGGCCACTCTAACCTGTATTGCCACTACCGCAACCCTCGACGCCTCCGCCTCTGATCCGGGGATGCTGGCGAGCTGGACGGGCGGCGTAGCCGATTCCAGCGCGCTGATCACTACGGCCAATCAGCCGGGCAACTATACCCTTACCCTCCAGAACAGCCTCAATGGTTGCAGCCAGTCGGCAACGGTAACAGTGGGTCAGAATATAACACTGCCTGCGGCCGAAGCAGGCCCCGACCAGGTTATCAACTGCCGTATGCCTGTGTCGACCCTTCAGGGGCAGGCGTCTTCTTCGGGGGCAAACATCCGCTATCAGTGGACGACGCCCGACGGCCAGATCGACAGCGGGGCCGATACGCCCCAGCCGGCCGCATCGGCAGCGGGCCTGTACCACTTGCTCGTCACCGACAACAGCAATGGCTGCCAGGCAACCGATTCAGTTCAGGTGAGCGCCAACTTTACGGCGCCCTCGGCCTTCATCGCCGATCCGGCCCTGCTCACTTGCGTAGATACGCTGGTAGACCTCGATGGCTCGGCATCCTCCTCGGGGCCCGATGTGCTTTACAGTTGGGATACCCCCGATGGCACCCTGGTGGGCGGCGCCGCTGCCAGTCAGGCGCAGGCGGCGCAGTCGGGGGCCTATGTGCTCGAAGTAGCCTTCATCTCCAATGGCTGTGTCGCCCGCGATACGGTGGCTGTAATGCGCGATGAAAACTTTCCCGCAGCCGATGTCGCTACGCCGCTGCCGCTGACCTGTACGCGCGCCGACATAACCCTGAGCGGTACGGCTATGGCGGTGAGCGGCAACCTCGATTTTAGCTGGTCAACCCCCGATGGGGCCATCGACTCCGGGGCCAATACGCTTAGCCCTACGGTCAGCGCGCCGGGTACTTATCTGCTGAGCGTAGTCGACCTGGTCAATAACTGTCGGGCTCAGGCATCCATAATGGTTGAATTGGACACCCTGCGCCCCGTCGCCTCCATCGCGCCGGCCGGGCCGCTCACCTGCGCTACCACTCAGCTCGCTTTGCAGGCGGCTACGGCGGGCCAAACAACTGGCTTTACCTATGCGTGGGCAACTTCCAACGGGCAGATCGCCCAAGGCGCTGCCACCCCGGCGCCCCTCATTGTAGCGCCAGGCACGTATACCCTCACCGTTGCCAATACCTCCAATGGCTGCGAAGCGCTCAGTAGTATTGCCATCGCTGAAGACGTGGCCGTGCCTGTGCCTGTCGTTGCCCTGCCGGATACCCTCACTTGTACCATTGCCCAGCTTACCCTCGACGCTGCCGCATCTTCCAGCACGGCCCCCCCGGCTTTTACCTGGACAACCACCGACGGCCACATCGTCAGCGGCGCCCTTACGGCCATGCCCCGGGTTGATGAGCCGGGTACTTATCGATTGGTTTTGCGCAACCCCGTCAACGGTTGTGTGGATTCTGTTGAGGCGGTCGTCGCTCAGGACGTTGTATTGCCTTCCGCCATTGTGCTGCCGGCAGATACCCTCACCTGCGCTGTCACTACCGTGACCCTGCAAACGACGGGCTCCAGCACGGGGCCGGATATAGAATACGCCTGGACCACTACTTTGGGGAACATCCTCTCCGGCGCCAATACGCCCATGCCGGTCATCGATGCGCCGGGCCAGTATTTTCTCAAGATTACCGATCTGGGCAACGGCTGCGTATCTACGGCTTCTGTGCAGGCGCCCCGCGATATTGCGCCGCCTGTTGTCAGCCTGGCGCAACCCCTGCAGCTCAACTGCCTGCGTACAGATGTGCGCCTCGACGCCAGTGGTTCCTCCGCCGGCCCTCAGCCGGCCTTTATGTGGTCGACGGCCAATGGCGTCATCAGCGCCGATGCCAACAGCCTTATCGCTACGGCCACAGCGCCGGGGTTGTACACCTTTACGGCCACCAACTTAGTCAACGGCTGCACCGCCTCCGACGCCATTACGGTATTTCAGAACATAGCGCCTCCTGTGGTAAATGCCATCGCCGCCGATACCCTCGACTGCGTAGTGAGCCAGTTTGCGCTCAGCTCGTCGGGGTCCAGCAGCGGCCCGTTGTTCAGCTACCTGTGGTCGACGAGCAATGGCAATTTGCTGGGCGACCCCGCCTCAGCCGCCCCCGCAGTTGACCAGCCCGGCCAATACGTGCTTTTTATCAGGAATACCGCCAATGGTTGCACGGCTACCGATACTGTAACCGTGGCCCGGGATACCCTGCATCCCATAGCCGTAATAGCCCTGCCTGAGGAGCTCAACTGCGATCGTGCCATAACCGCCCTCGACGGCGCGGGCTCTTCAACAGGCGCGACCATCCGCTACGAATGGACTACCGCCAATGGCCGGTTTACAGGCCCTCAAAACGCCCTCGCCACCGCCGCCGATTTGCCCGGCCAGTACACCCTCGTCGTGCGCAACCTCCGCAATGGCTGCCTCGCTGCGGCTACGACAACCGTAACGCAGGATGTGACCCTGCCCGTGGTAGTCATAGCCCCGCCCCTGACGCTGACCTGCATCCGGGAGGAAACGACGCTCGATGCCTCAGCCTCGGATAGCGGACCTTCTTTTGTCATCAGTTGGACGACCTCAGGCGGCGTCTTTACCGGCGGCCAAACCACCCTGGCCCCCTCCGTCAATGCCCCCGGAAGCTATACCCTCACCCTCGAAAATACCGATAATGGCTGTGAAAATGCCGCCAGCGTTACCGTCAGCCGCGATGTGACGCCGCCCGTAGCGCGCGCCGGCCTCGATTTTGTCATCCCCTGCGACGAGCCTACCGCTAACCTCAACGGCTCGGGCAGCTCGGCCGGCGCCGGTTTTATTTACCTCTGGACGACCCCCGACGGCCAGATCGCCGCAGGTGCTACCACCCTCAGCCCGGCGGTATCGGGGCCGGGGCTTTACCAACTGTCTGTGACCAACCTCAACAATGGTTGCGCCGCCGCCGACGAGGTAGTCGTATCCCAGCGCATCCCCGTGGCCGTGCCTGAGTTGGGTACGCCTCTGTGCTATGGCGAGCCCGGCAGCATTGTCGTCGGTCAGGTGGGCGGCGGCGTGGAGCCCTACCTCTACTCGGTCAATGGCGGCGACTTCTTCCAGCCCGGCCCGGTGTTCAATGAGCTTCCCGCGGGCCTCTACGAGGTAGTGGTGCAGGACGCCAACGGCTGCGAATACCGCCAAACGCTGGAAATGACCCAACCCGACTCGCTCTACGTCGTCATCCCGGAGCCGGAAGTAAGGCTTGAGCTGGGCCAGGATCATCAGGTCGTAGCGCTTACCAACGCTTCCCCCGATCGGCTTTCGCTCATTCGTTGGGAGCAAAACGGCAGCCTGAGTTGCGGCGACTGCCTCACGCCGCTGGCAGAGCCCCTCGAAACCTCCATCTATCGCATTACCGTGCGCGATACCAATGGCTGCCAGGCACAGGCCCTGCTGCGCATCATCGTCGACCGCACCCGCCACGTATACGTTCCCAATGCTTTTTCGCCCAATGGCGACGGCATCAACGACCTGCTCATCGTCTACGCCCGCAATGAAAGCGTGGTAAAAGTCAAGCGCTTTGTCGTCTTCAACCGCTGGGGCGAGTCGGTCTTTGAAGCTTACGACTTTCCGCCCAACCACCCGCCTTACGGCTGGGACGGGCTCTTCCGCGGCCAGGCGCTGCAACCCGCCGTCTTTGCCTACTACGCCGAAGTGGAGTTCATCGACGGCGTGGTCGAAATCGTAAAAGGCGACGTAACCTTAGTCAAATAATCCCTCTCCTGCGCTTGCCCGTTCCTGTCGGCTCAGCCTCCGTTACAGGAGCGGGCAAGCCTGCTTCGGCGCTTTCCATCGAGAGGTGATTGCGGTGGGTTTTCTTTTTTTGGGGTCACGCCGCCTGGCATTCACTCCATGGGCGACACGGGCGGCGCCGGGCTGTCCGGTCGCAGGAGCTCCCTACCATCCCTTGCCCGGGCAGACTGCTCCATTTGGCGCCCGGCCGGCAGGGAAATGCCGTACCGCTGCTCGGCAAGTTTTGTGCCCTCTGATCGTCCTCTGATCGTCTTAGTGTGCCTTTAGGCCACCCGCCCGCCCGCCCGGGGTCAGGTCGGGTAAACTATACTGTCGTATTTGCCGTCGTGGAGACGCGAGGCCTCGCGTCTCTGCTCCGGCTGGTAGATGTGCATTGTAAACTATCCCAGCCCGCTGTCGCGGCCCCTCTGATCGTCTTAGTGTGCCTTTAGGCCACCTCTGATCGTCTTAGTGTGCCTTTAGGCCACTAAGATGCAGTATTTGCCGGAGTTACTCCGGCTGGTGGGTGTTAAAAGGTCTTTTTAGCATTGACAGGCAGACTAAGTCTGCGGAATATGGGATCGAAGTGTGCTTTGCAACACTTCGACCATCAAAGGGAAATCCATATGGCAATAATACTTATAATTGCAAGGCCAATCGCGACATACGTTAACCAATTAAGTTTTGCAGGCCTTAGGTTCTTGCTAGAATCGCTCATCTCTGGTTCATTTCAGTGAAACAATTATAACACAGAATCAAGAGCAAAGCTAAAAAATTCCCCGCTGTCGCGGCTCGCTCGCTTGAATGTCCACAGGACATTCACTTTCGCCCGGCGCTCGTTTAGACTTCCGTGATAGCGCGAAAATGAGCCCATTTTGTTTCAGTCAAGGAGGATTTTGCAGGCGTAGCCGGGAGCTACGACGAAAAAATCCAACGATGGATCAAACAAAATGGGCCATTTACAGCCCATTGATGGAAGTCTAAACGAGCGCTAAAGGGGGCGAAAGATCGCTCGTCGTCCTTGGTTTTTACCCGGATCGCTTCGGCGAGACGGGTTACCCGAACCGCGCCCTAAAGCGCGGGGCGTGGCTAATGGACTATGCTCTCTGAGCAAATAACTTATGAGCATTTTACTAGCCCGCTGTCGCGGCTCGCTCGCTTGAATGTCCACAGGACATTCACTTTCGCCCGGCGCTCGTTTAGACTTCCGTGATAGCGCGAAAATGAGCCCATTTTGTTTCAGTCAAGGCGGATTTTGCAGGCGTAGCCGGGAGCTACGACGAAAAAATCCAACGATGGATCAAACAAAATGGGCCATTTACAGCCCATTGATGGAAGTCTAAACGAGCGCTAAAGGGGGCGAAAGATCGCTCGTCGTCCTTGGTTTTTACCCGGATCGCTTCGGCGAGACGGGTTACCCGAACCGCGCCCTAAAGCGCGGGGCGTGGCTAATGGACTATGCTCTCTGAGCAAATAACTTATGAGCATTTTACCAGCCCGCTGTCGCGGCTCGCTCGCTTGAATGTCCACAGGACATTCACTTTCGCCCTTGAGGGGGCGAAAGATCGCTCGTCGTCCTTGTTCTAATGGACTATGCTCTCTGACCGTAGACCGGACTTACAGCAAGATCCAAGTAGAAAAACGTCGTAATCCTTGTTCTAATGGACTATGCTCTCTGACTAATTAAAGCAAAGGCTTTCGGTCACGTTTTCGACAGGGTCGTAATCCTTGTTCTAATGGACTATGCTCTCTGACTATGTTTGAATCTTTTTCGATTGGCCAAATTCTTGAGTTAGTCGTAATCCTTGTTCTAATGGACTATGCTCTCTGACTCCGGCCGGGTTTGGTGCTAAGTTGCCTGAAAAGGTGCGTCGTAATCCTTGTTCTAATGGACTATGCTCTCTGACACTTTGAAGTAAATGAGGTCACGTTCGGAAAACCTGTTGTCGTAATCCTTGTTCTAATGGACTATGCTCTCTGACAACAATTACAAGAATTGCTTTCAACTTTAATCCCCGAGTCGTAATCCTTGTTCTAATGGACTATGCTCTCTGACGAAGGCGATTTTGGAAGAACTCATCGTTAACACACAAGGTCGTAATCCTTGTTCTAATGGACTATGCTCTCTGACTCAGAGAAGAAATGCCAGCTTCAGCACTGGTAAACATGTCGTAATCCTTGTTCTAATGGACTATGCTCTCTGACGCCAAGTAGGCGAGTGCAGTCATCTACTTTGTTTTATTGTCGTAATCCTTGTTCTAATGGACTATGCTCTCTGACTGAATTAGTAGTTTGCATCGACGGCACGGTATACAGAGGTCGTAATCCTTGTTCTAATGGACTATGCTCTCTGACCTCACAAACCTCAAGTTGAATGACGACCGTCGGGCGCGTCGTAATCCTTGTTCTAATGGACTATGCTCTCTGACTCTATTTTTTGTAATCTTCTCACATTCAGTGAATTGAATGGCCTCTGAGGCTCAAAAACGGCCAAAATTGCCCGTATTCTTTTGCCTTTTTGACGAAGAAGATGGCTCATAGCGTCATTTTGCGAAGACAAGATAAGGCGTTTTTAGCATATCCAAGAGGGTAGGGGTAGATTTTTTTTGAGGGGTGTTGGGTGCTGAGGTTGAGTAGAAGGCCAAGGGAGCAGCCTGCCCGGCTAAGGGATAGGAGCGGTATGGGCGCGCCCGTCTTCTATTCAGCCGGGGGAGAACGCTCAGGAGCGCCCATAAGAGCGGATAGCCCGGCGCCGCGCAAGGTGCTGCTAAGGGTGGATGATATGCGGCGTAGCCCCAAAAAAAGAAAAGATCACCCTTCCCGCACCAGCGCCTCCAACTGCTTTTGGATGCGGTGCAGTTCGCGCTCGCGCTCTAAGGTAAGGGGGGGCGCCACGCGGGCCTCGCAGTCGGGCACGTTGCAACTTTCGCAGGTAGAGCCTACGGTGCGCACGGCTAAGGCGGGGTCGCCCAGCGAGCGGAGGAGGGTGCGGAGGGCGTCGTTGACGAGCAGCCCCAGGGTGACGCTGCTGACGGGCCGGGCGCCGGCGGGCGGCTTGCCGGCGGCTAAGGAGATGCAAAAGTACTCGTTGGCGGTACCCCAGTAGCGGCTGATCTGGGCGTCGGCCAGCACGTCGGCATCGGCGGCGGAATGCCGGCGCGCCTGCCGGATGACGTTGACCGATACCCAGCGGCGGCAGTAGTGCTCTTCGAGTACCGTGGCGTAGGGGTTGTGCAGCCGCGAGAGGTGCAGCTCTTTGGTCATCTCGTAGCGCTGGAGATCGGGGGAGGCTTCAAGGCGAATGAAAAACAGGTCGCCAATGCCGAAATGATGGGGCAGCAGGTTGGTGAGGCGCTGTAAAAGCATCTCGGGCGTGACGTCGTAGCGGCGCAGCCACTCCAACCACTGGGCGCCATCCCAACTGGGGCGGGCGGCCCAGGCGCGGAAGTCGGCGGCTAACCGGGTTTCGTCCATCAGCAGCGCAGAGGCGAAGTAGCTGGCGCGGAAGTTGTTGAGCAGCGTCTCAAACGACGGTATCTCGTGGATGCGGGTGAGGTAGGGGCGGTCGGGCCAGCCGTAGTGCTGGAAGGCCAGCTCGCGGGCCAGCAAAAAGCGCTCCTGGGCGCTGCTGAGGCCGGCGCGCAGGTAGAGGGTGCGGGTAGCGGGGGCGTAGAAGGAGCGAAAGGCCGCCAGGGCCTCGTGCCTGGCCAGCCCCCGGCGGTCGACGCTAACGCCAAAGGCCGATAGCAGGGCGCCCTCAAGGCCGGCCGCCGTGGTATTGGGCAGCGGACAGCGTTCGCGCAGGGCGGCGGCGCCGGCCTCCAAGTCGGGGAAGTAGTTGTCGTGCAGGTCCTGAAAAGCCCGCAGGGCCGTGAGGTATAGGGGGCCGCGCTTCACCTGATACTGCCGGCTGATGGCCGTGATGGTACTGATGAAGGCGTTGATCTTATCGGGGGCGTTGGCCAGCAACTCTACCAATTTTTCCGGCTCCAGCCCAAATTCCTCCAGCGGAAAGTCCCTGATGAGGTCCGAATTGAAGAGGTCTACCAGCGGTTGCAGCTTTTTGGAGGCCCTGCGCGATACGAGGTAGTCGTACTCAACGCCTAAGCCGCGGGCCAAATCCTGTATTTTATCTACTTTGGGGTACTTTTTCCCCTTTTCTAAATCGTGCAGGTAGCTTTTGCTCAGGCCGGTCTGGCGGGCGAGGTCTTCTAAGCCCAGACCGCGCTCTTGGCGCAGGTGCTTGAGCTTAAACCCAAAGACCAACTTGATGATTTCCGCCTCGCTCAGCATAACGGATGGTTTATACCGGCAAAGGTAGTTTTTTTTGCGTCAGAAGGTCGGGCTTTTCACCACCTTGCCGCTGCGGGCTGCCGCTCCGGCCTGCCATTCGTAAAACAGGGCCTGGCCCTGAAGCAGGGGTAGCGCCGCCGTCCAGCGGTGGGCGCCGGCTTCGGTCCACTGCCGCTGCTCGTATACTACGCGGCCCAGGGCGTCGCGCAGCCGCAGCCGTACCTCGGCGGGGGCGGGCAGGCTGAAGTCGAAGTGCAACTCCTGGCGGAAGGGGTTGGGCCAGGGGGGCTGCATTCGGGCTGCCGCCGTTGCCGGGGCGCTAAACGCCAGCACGGGCTTATGTACTCCCGCTTCGGTATACAACTCGCCCGCTATTCGCTCGGGCGCCAGCCGCAGTACTTCCGCCAACCGCAGGGGGCGCAGGGCGCGGAAGCGGAAGGCCAGCTCCGGCGCCGCTTCGGGCCGGCCGGGATGCCAGCAAAGGCTTAGCAGCCCCTCGGCGGTTTTGGCGTCGTTGAGGTGGTCGTCGGAGGGTAGGGCAGGGGTGGGAAGGTGTCCTTCAAAAGCAAGCTCTTCGGCCGGCCATTGCAGGGCCAACTGGCCGCCCAGCACGCCCGGGTGGTCTGCCCGGAGCCGGATGTCAACCACTTCGCCCGGGGCCAGCTCCCGGTCTTCGACCCGCAGCCCCAGAGGCGAGCGCAACTCTACCCCAGGGCTTTGCAGCGCCTCGGCGCTGTTGTTGAGGTCGCCCACCTTGATGGCGATGAAGTTGAAGGAGAGGTCTTCGCGGAGGGTATCGATCCGCACGACCTCGGGGTAGGGCTCTGCCAGCGGAAACTGAGGGTCGAGGAACAAATAGCGCTCGTCAATAAACCGCCAGGAGGTATTGCCCACAAACACCGAGTCGATGTCGAGGATGATGCGCCGCATCCGAATGACGTCGGCCGTAGAGACGGTAGTGGTCTTATTGACGTCGGCAGCAATGATCTTGTAGGGCGAACCTAAAGGTTGTATGTTCAGGATATGCCGGTTGATGAGGATGATGTCAAAAGTTGACAGACCCAGGCTGTGGTTGTCGTCGCGCAGGGGGCGCAGGATGTAGTTGGTGTCGGCAGGCACTTCTTCAAATCTGTAATAGCCCTCGGCATCGGTCAATACCGTATCGGGATGAGGCCCCTCCAGCAGCACCGCCGCACCGGGCACGGGCGCGCCGTCTTCTTTGCGCACATAGCCCTCAAGGGTGTGGGTATTGTTGCAGACGGCTTCAAGGGCTTGCAGGGTGAGCAGCACCGAGCAGGTTTCGCGCAGGCCGGCGTCGTCGATGGCATAGACGATCACCGGAATTTGGCCCACGTTATCACAACTCAGAATCAGGCTGTCGGCCGTGGGATCGTTGGGGTCGAGGCTCAACAGCGGATCGCCGCAATTGTCGCTTACAAAAGCTACCAGATCGGCAGCCGTAAGGATGAGCTGGCCGTTTTCGTCCAACACAATTTCCTGGGCCGGAATACAACCCAGTTGGGGGGGCGTGCAGTCGCGCACCGTAAAAGGTATGGCCAATATGCTCATATTGCCACAGGCATCGGCAACCGTTACGAGCCATTCGTGGGCTCCGGTGGGGTAGCTGCCTTCTATGCGGGGCTTGCCATTTACATAGCGCAGTTGGCCATAGGCGTCGGGCGCAGGCGGGCCGCTTTGGTTGAGGCGGAAGAGGTAGCTGAATACCAAACTATCGGGGCAGTTGTCTTCGGCCGACAGCGGCACGGAGACGGCAGCTACGCAATCGCCTTCGTCGGGCACGCAAAACGACAACTCGCCCGCCGGCTCAATCACAGGGGGCAGCGTGTCCACAATGCGCACCAACTGCACATACTGGTAGCGCCCCGTAGCCGGCCCCAGCAGCGCGCTGCCCGAGCCCGTTACGCGGTATACCGAGGCCCCGTCCGACTCCAGCCGGAAGGCGTCGCCGGTTTCCGAGCCGGCATCAGGGCCGTCAAAGCGGGGCAGCGCCAGCGGCGGCGAGGCGCCGTCGTATTCGCACAGGTTGGTGATGAGGTGGGTGCGCCGCAGCTCGTAGCAGTAGTCGCCCCCCGACAGGCGTACCCATTCTTCAGCTACCGACCACTCAAAATCATTGCAGCCGTCGGCCTCTTCCAGCGCGGGCTCGCTGAACGTCTGGGCGGCGCAGTCGCCGCTGCCGTCGGCGGGTATGGCTATGCCGTACAGGTGCTCGGGCGCAAAGGTGATGCGCTGGGTGTAGGAAGCCGGGAAATTGCCGGGGTTGTCGCGGGCCGTCCAACTGCGATCGATGTAGCCGATGCCGCAGTCGTCGAGTACGACGTTGGTCTGGAAGGTCACCTCAAAGTTGCAGTTGTCGGTAAACACCGGCGCCTGAAAATCAGCCAGCAGGTAGTTGGCGTAGTCGTCGTCGCAGTTGCGGGTGGCATTGGGCGGCGCCTGTTGCAGCAATACCGGCTGGCGGTCCTCGATGGTCGCTACCGATTGGCAGAAATTGGCTAACCCGTTGCAGTCGGTTACTTTCAGTACGGCGGTTACCGTAGCATTGGTACAATCGAGGTCGATGAAGGCCCGGAAGGCGCTGTCGGGTTCCTCCAGCAGCTTTATTTCCAGCAGCACATCGTCGCCGCAGCAGTCGTCGCGGCTGCCCTCGTCGATGTCTTCGGGGTCGAGTCGGGCCAGCCCCACAGCCGGCAGGCTCACCGTCACCTGACCGTCGCATAGCGGTATGGGCGGCAGGGCGTCTTCAATGGTGAGGGTCACTTCCGTAAGGGTGGCGTTGCCACAGTCGTCGGTGGCCTCGTATACAATTTCGTATTGGCCGGGCGTGAGGCCGGGAAAGGGCAGCTCGCCCCCCTGGCTGCCGTCGGTCTGCCCATTGGGGTACAGCGCTTCGCCTACGGGGGTATAAATGCGCACGGTGGCGTTGTTGCAGTCGTCAATGACCTGAGCCGGCGGAATAAAACCCTGCGAGCGACACAGCCCGCCCTGGGTCAGCGGCGGCAGGGCTGCCCCCAACGTCACATTGGCGGCCTGAATCACAGGCCCCAGCGTATCCGCCACCCGGATGAACTGCATGTTGTCGTTGCCCAGCCCGTCTACCGTAAACAAACTGCTGCCGCATACGTCAATCAGCAACCAGGTGCGCACAATGATGAAGTCGGGCGTGATGCCTCCACACAGCGCCAGGGTGTCGTCGCTATGGGTGTAAGCCAGCCCGCAGGGCAACACTTCCACCAGCGCGGGCACGCCGGCGCCGGCAGCGGTTGGAGCAATCACGTCGGGGTTGGCCTGATAGTCGGCGCAGGAGACGGTCACATCCTCCGGGAAGCGCAGTTGGCTCTGGGTTACGCGGGTGGTGCGTATGGTTTGTACGCCTGTGCTCACATTGCCGGCCTGATCAACGGCCCGCCAGGTGCGTTGAATGACGATGGGGTTAGTGGCGCACTGGCTCTGGGTGGTCTGGTCGGTGTAGGTAACGGTGGTTTGGGTGCAGTCGGTGGCCGTCGCAAAGCCCGTGTTGGACGGGGCCGTCGACTGGTCGCAGGGCAGGGTCACGTCGGCGGGCTTCTGCAATACCGGCGCCGTCACATCCCGCACCGTCAGCAGGGTGTTGCAAGTGCTGTTGCTGCATTCGTCGGTCAGCACAGCCGTCAGCGTTTGTCCCGTATACGAGGCGGGTATGGTATTGCCTAAGCTGAGCCCCCCGGCCGTAAACACCTCTACGGAAAAAGATTCGAAAGTACTGGGCGTTCCGGCTATCACCAACTGAGGTGTTACACTAATGGAACAAGCCGCCGGAAACGATAAGTTGAGCGACGACTGGCAGGCCAATGACCCGCCGCCCCGCACAATCACTTCCTGCTCGGCCGTGGCAATGCAGCCGGTTTTGTTTTCAGCGCCATAAGCGTCGGGGCCGGCATCGAAGAGATAGCGCACTTTATACGTACCCGGCCCCAGCGCCCCGGGCGAAAAAACAGATGTATTGATGGTCTGCCCATTCTCCACCCGAAAGATGGAAAAGAAACCCAGCGCCGGCGTCAGCTCCGTCAGGTGGTCGTCAAAAGCCGTCGTAGCCGACCCCGTCATCTGCACGTCGGCCTCGCCCTGGCAATAAAAATCGGCTAAGCCCTCAATGCGCGGACTGGGGTAGTAACAGGTGTTTTCCAGAGGCCCAAATACCTGCCCCGGATACAAAAAAGGCGCCTCCACCAGCGCAATAAAACCCTGCTCTGATCGGTGGGCAAAGGGCAATACATAAACCCCCGACTGCCCCACCTCCGGTATAAGGGTACCCGCTGCATAAGGCGCCAGCGAACTGCGCCTCAACACCCCGCTCGACGCCTGTAGCCGCCATGTTTGGCCGCTGACGCCCGTAGCAATGATCACCTGATCGTAAAATACCCCCGCACTGGCCAACGACCCGTTCGGAATAATGGGCTGGTTGCCGCAGCTACAAGCCGGAATGATGTCGGCCTGACCATTTCCATCTACGTCCAACGGATTGGCGGCGGCGGCATTGAGATAATCAAAAGGAGGGAGAAATTGGCCCGGAAAGGCAATTTGTTCGCCCATGCTGGGTAGCGCGGCCGGTCGTGCATGAGCCTCATAGCAGTAGCTACAAAACAAAAAAACAGCGGTAAGCAGACGACTTAGCCGAACTACCTGAAGGCTGGGGTAGTGCAGTTGCATAGTTTTTGGGATTACATCGTTAACCTTTTGAATGGGCCGGCAAACCGGCTTGTCCACAACAAAGTTATATTTTTTTTCATCTGAAAAGGCATAAATACTCAATTTAACGCCATTTTTACCGCAACAGGGGTATAATTACAGCCAAAACAACCGCTTATGTCCGAAAATTTTTCTCCCACTGCCGGCCTGTCTCCCGATGAGCTCAATCGCTATGCGCGCCACCTCATCCTCCCCGGCTTCGGCGAAGAAGGTCAGTTGGCGCTACGCCGCGCTGCCGTATTGGTCGTAGGCGCTGGCGGCCTTGGGGCGCCCCTGTTGGCCTATTTGGCCGCCGCAGGTATAGGTCGCATCGGCATCGTCGACCCCGACCGGGTCAGCGTCTCCAACCTCCAACGGCAGGTGCTCTTCGGGCAGGAAGACCTCGGCCAACTCAAAGTTGAAGCCGCCCGCAGCCGCATCAGGGCGCTCAACCCCCATGTACAAGTCGATATCTACCCCGAAGCCCTAACCCGCCGCAATGCCGCCGATATCATAGCCTCCTACGACATCGTCGCCGACGGAACCGACAATTTTCCTACCCGCTATCTCGTCAACGACGCCTGCGTGCTCTACGACAAAGTCAACGTCCACGGCGCTATATTTCGCTTCGAGGGCCAGGTAGCCGTTTTTAATCTGCCCCTTCCCGAGGGCGGCCGCAGCCCCAACTACCGCGATCTCTTCCCGCAGCCGCCGGCGCCGGGCGCCACCCTGTCTTGCGCCGAGGGCGGAGTGCTGGGCGTATTGCCCGGCATCATCGGCAGCATGCAAGCCGCCGAGGTCATCAAAGTAGCCGCCGGGCTGGGGGAGCCTTTAGCCGGCAAAATTTTTCTGTTCGACGCCGCACGCTTCGAGTCGCGCACCGTCGGTTATCGCAGTCGCCCCGGCAGCCGCGTCAGCGCGCTGGTCGACTATGAACTCTTTTGCGGCCTTCCCGCCCGCGAAGAGGCCACGCCTGTCATCAGCGCTCAAGACCTGCAAATCCTTCTGGCTCAAGACCCTTATATTCAGCTACTTGACGTGCGCGAGCCCCATGAGCATGCCCAATGGCGCCTGTCCGATACGCTCATTCCGCTCGCTGCCCTGCCCGCTCGCCTGCACGAGCTCAACCCCCTGCATACCGTAGTCGTCTACTGCCAGTCGGGGGCCCGTAGCGCCAGGGCCGCCCGCATTTTAGCCGATGCCGGCTTCACTCAAGTCTTTCGCTTAGAGCAGTAAATTCGGCGCCGGCAGACCCGACACGGCAAGTGAATGGCAACCCGTATTTTTTACACTTTGATTTCACATCCCCGGGGCCTACCCCGCATGGCCGATTGCCCTGTGAGCATCCTGCGCGGGGTCGCTACGCTGCGTAGCTCGCTATTCGCTCGGCCCTGCGGGCTGCCTCCTGAGGTCGGCACTACTCCGCATCGCTAGGCCGGGCCGCCGCTTCCATAAAACAGCCACGCCCCCTCAATGAAGCCGCCTGCGCTACTCAGCAGCGGGCTCATAATCGGCAATCAGGGTTTCTGCCACTTCGCTGAGCTTATCGTCAAACTCCATGACGTTGGAAAGGCCCGCCTGGCGCAGCGCCTCTAAGTTGTCAGCCGTCGTATTGTCCATTTCCGAGTCGGCCGTATACAAGTCGGGCATGATGCGCACGTACTGGTTCTTCTTGTTGATGGAGTCGTACAACTTGCGCAATTGATAGTCAACCGTCTCCGAAACGGCGCTCATCATAATGTCTATAATGGGCGATATCCAGTTGACGGTGCCCCAACCCTGCGCTTTGTCGTACTTGTATTGCTTCTGCACCGTGCCTGTGCCAATAGACAGTACAAAGAGCTGCCCCGGATTGAGCAGATCCTCTGTTTCTTCATTTCGGAATAATTTCATCGATTCAATGACGGCGCACATCGTAGGGTTATTGGCAAACAAACCCCCGTCGATGGTATGGTAGATGAGGCTGGCTTCCGAAGCCGCCCGGCCCGGAGGGAAGTAAGTAGGCGCCGCTGAGGTAGAGCGGGCTACATCCTTCACTAAGAAGTCGTACATCTTACCTTTCTCTTTGGCATCATGTTGGGAGAAAAACACCGCCCGGCGCTTCTCAATGTCGTAGCTGGTAATGAGGCAGGGGCGAAGCAGCTCGCTCATCCTCATGTTTTTAAAGTACTCTTCAAGCAAGGTTTCAATTTGCCTGTTGGTGTATTTGGCGCCAAAAAAAGTAGAACCCAACGGCATCCGCCCCGGCGTCGACTTGGTGAATATCTGCCCTCCTTTTTTCAGATAGAGGTCTATGGCTTCATTGGCTGAGTACAACGGGTAGTGAGGCACAGCAGGGTCCGGAATAAGCAACAAACAACCCAGTATGCCACCGGTAGAAGTGCCCGCCAACATGTCAAAAACCTGCGCAATCCGGATGGGGCGCTCCGGCGCCTGCTTGAATTTTTTCAGGTATTGCTCATTGAGCTTTTCTTCTAACGAAGAGAGGATAACGGCGGTTACCAAACCGCGGATTCCGCCGCCGTCGAGGCTGAGCAGTTTTATGAGTTTTTTTGGCATCTTAATACAAAAATTTATATGTTAGTGCTGCAAAATGAGCAAATTTAGCCGGCGGCTGCGCGCCCGCTGCTGCCGCGCTTCAGCGCAAATGTAGCTAAAATAATATTTTGCGGGCAAGCTGCCTGCCAAATAAATTGGCGAACACAACCGTTCGTTTTACCTTTGGGCCGTTCGTGAACTTCAATCGGCATGGTATTCGCTCAGTTGGTATTTTGGTGGTGCGTTGGGGCAATGGGCTACACTTATGTGGGCTACCCCCTGTTGCTGCGCGTACTGGCTCGCGGCAAGACGCTCGACACCCTGCAATTTGGCCCCGGCGACGCCTGGCCCCGCGTATCGGTGCTCATGGCCGTACACAACGAAGCCCGCGTCATTCGCCAGAAGATGGATAGCCTGCTCGGGCAGGATTACCCGCCCGAATTACTTGCCTATTATATAGGTTCCGACTGTTCCACCGACGAAACAAACGCTATTGTAGCCGGGTATGCCGCTACCGATCCGCGCATACAGTTCAGGGCTTTTACCCAGCGCCAGGGCAAACCGGGCATCATCAACCAGTTGGCGGCCTTGGCTGCCGCCCGCTACCCGGCAGGGCAAGATCACATCTTCATCATCACCGACGCCAGCGTGATGCTCCAGCCCGAGGTCGTTTCCCGGCTGGCTGCCCACTTCAAAACCCCCGATATGGCCATTGTCGACGCCCTCATCGTGCATACGGGCATGCAGTCGCAGGGCATCTCTCGTTCCGAAGACGCCTACATCTCCGGCGAAGGGCGTATCAAATACCGGGAGGGCGTCGTTTGGAAGCGCATGATTGGCCCTTTTGGCGGCTGCTACGCCCTGCGCAGCGATTATTTCTGCCCGGTGCCCGCTACCTTCTTAGTCGATGACTTTTACATCACCATGCGGGCTTTCGAGCGGGGCGGATTGGCCATCAGCGAGCCGGCCGCGCGTTGCCTCGAACCCGTAGGCCACGAAATCAGCGAAGAATTCAGGCGTAAAGCCCGCATCTCGGCCGGCAACTTCCAGAATATGTATACCTTCCGGAAGCTTTGGTGGCCGCCTCGCGGATTGCCCAATTTCCCCTTCTTTTCGCATAAGATACTGCGTTGGCTCGGGCCGTTCTGGTTGCTGGGCGGAGGCCTCAGCGGCGCTTACTTAGCGGCGTTCAACTTATTTTATGCCTGTGCGTTTGGCTTTATGGCGGCAGTACTGCTCCTGCCTCCATTAGCCGATGCAGGCCTGCGCAAGTTTGGCATACATTGCCTACCTTTGCGGCACATTCGCTACTTCTTATTAATGAACCTGGCGTTATTCGTCGGTTTTATTCGTTATCAAAAAGGGATCCGCACCAATGTCTGGCAACCCCCCAAGCGACAATAGCTCGTTCCGCCTCAATACCATTGAAGAAGCCATCGCCGACATCAAGGCGGGCAAGATCGTCATCGTCGTCGACGATGAAGACCGGGAAAATGAAGGCGATTTTATCTGCGCAGCAGAGTGTATCACCCCCGAGATCATCAACTTCATGGCCACCCACGGCCGGGGCCTCATCTGCTCGCCCCTCGATGAGCGTCGTGCCGATGAACTCGACCTCCCCATGATGGTGAATGCCAATACGGCCCTGCACGAAACGGCTTTTACCGTTTCGATCGATCTCATCGGGCATGGCTGCACCACCGGCATTTCGGCCTACGACCGCGCTACCGGCATACGGGCCTTGGTAGACCCCAATACCCGCGCGGAAGACTACGCCCGACCCGGCCACATCTTCCCGCTGCGCGCCAAAACCGGAGGCGTGCTGCGCCGTACCGGCCATACGGAAGCGGCCATCGACCTGGCCCGTTTAGCGGGCTATTATCCCGCAGGCGTGTTGGTGGAAATCCTCAATGAAGACGGCAGCATGGCCCGCCTCCCCCAACTGATCGAGATTGGCCGCCGCTTCGACCTCAAAATCATCGCCATCAAAGATCTGGTGGCCTACCGCATGCGCACCGAGCGCATCGTCAAGCGCGAAGTCCAAACCACGCTCAATACGCCCTATGGCGCCTTTGAACTCATCGCCTTCCGCCAACTCACTACTCAGGACGTGCACTTCGCCTTAGTGATGGGCAACGCCGGCGAAGGCCCCGCCTTAGTACGCGTGCATTCGGCCGGCGAAAGCGCCGACCTCTTCGACCTGCTCACTCAGCAGCACGAATCTACGCTTTGCCGGGCCTTGCAGCGCATCTCCGAGGAAGGAAAAGGCGTATTGTTATACATGCGCCACGGCGAGCGCCACGACGAGTTTTTGCTACAACTTCAAGACCTTCGGCAGGGCGGAGCGGCGCCTTCATCGGTTCGTCCTATGGATCAGCGCGACTATGGCGTGGGCGCACAGATGCTGCGCGACCTGGGTGTGAGCCGACTCCGGCTGCTCACCAACAGCCCCAAGAAGCGGGTCGGGCTCATGGGCTACGGCCTCGAAATTGTCGAGCACGTCCAGTTGTAATATGGAAGCAAGCTCCGGTATCGATTATCGCTACGAACGCAAGTACCGGCTGTCGGGCTTGTCTAAAGCCTGGTTAGAGCAGATGATCCGCCTGCATCCGGCAGGCTTCCGCACTTTGTACCCCGAGCGTCGCGTCAATAATATCTATTTCGATACGGCCGATTTTTCGGCCTATCGACTTAATGTTATTGGCGCCCCCCATCGGCGCAAATATCGACTGCGATGGTATGGAGATGTCGCGGCGTTGCAACATCCCGTGCTGGAAGTGAAAATCAAAAATGCAGAATTGGGCTATAAGGAGCACTATCCGCAGCCAGACAGCCAATGGTCCGGCTTGCCCCATTTATTGCGCCATCTGCCTGCGCTCAGGGAACAGGCCCTACAGCCGGTAATGGTCAACCGCTATCGCCGAAATTATTGGGGCAGCGCCGACGGCCGCTTTCGGATCACCGTCGATGACAGCCTGCAATTTGCGGCCTACCGGCCGGGCTGCGCGCCGCACTTTCTCCTCTCCGATGATGCGCTGATTCTCGAACTCAAATACGCTGCTGAAGACGATGCCGACGCCCAGCGCATCTTTGCCGGACTGCCTTTTCGCCAGACCAAAAACTCCAAGTACGTCACCGGGGTAAATCTCTTGTACTATTAGCGCAGCATACCACTTTCCGTAGTTATTCCTGATGGAATAGCCCCTGTAATTCTGCTTGTACGAGATTGAGTACCTTGCCTAAGTCTTCCGGCCGGTTGATGAAGTCTACTTCATCGGCATTGATGATGAGCAGGTTGCCTTCTTTGTAGCCGCCAATCCAGTTTTCATAGCGATCGTTGAGCCGGCGCAGGTAGTCGAGGCTCATGTTGCCCTCATAGTCGCGGCCGCGCGTCTGGATGTGCTCTACCAGCGTAGGGATGCTGGCCCGGAGATAGATCAGCAGATCGGGCGAGCTGATCTGCGACGTCATCGTATGGAAAAGGGAGAGGTAGTTCTCAAAGTCGCGGGTAGTCATCAGCCCCATGTCGTGGAGGTTGGGAGCAAAAATATGCGCATCCTCGTAGATGGTGCGATCCTGAATGACCGTCCGGTCGCCCTGATGGATATTGAGTATCTGAGCGTAGCGGTTGTGGAGGAAATAGACCTGCAAGTTGAACGACCAACGCTGCATATCTAAGTAAAAATCGCTGAGGTAGGGGTTATTGTCCGTCGATTCATAGTGGACGTCCCACCCGAAATGCCGGCCCAATTGGGTACTTAGCGTAGTTTTGCCGGCGCCGATATTTCCGGCTATGGCTACGTGTTTAATACCAGGATGATGCATGAAACCCGATGAATAAGTTTAAAAACGAGCGTGAAAATAACAAAAGCTTCGTAGTCGGCCACTTTTTTACCCACAGTTTTCTAAATCGGCCGGGGTTTCGTACTTTTCGGCGTCAAAAAACCAACGGTTATCTAATTATTTGCCATGCAGATCGATGATTCTTTAATTTTACGACTCGAACATCTCAACCGACTGGAACTTTCCCCCGAAGAGCGCGAACAGATCAAAGGCGATCTTAACCGCATCCTCAGCATGGTGGAAAAGCTCAATGAGTTGGATGTAGATGGCGTGGAGCCCCTGGTTTATCTCAGCGATGCCGTAAACGTACTGCGCCCTGATGAACCCGGCGGACAGTCGGATCGGCCTGATGCCCTCAAAAATGCTCCCGATCACGATGGCGTCCATTTCCGCGTGGCCAAAGTTATAGATTTATAGCGCTGCTGTACGGCCGCGCGCTTAAAGGTTTGATTATGCAATCAGTGATTTCCTTTCGCGACCTGAAAAAGACCTACGATATGGGGGCTACTCAGGTGCATGCCTTGCGCGGCGTCAGCCTCGATATCAGCCCGAACGAATACGTGGCGCTCATGGGGCCGTCGGGTTCGGGTAAATCAACCCTGATGAATCTGTTGGGTTGCCTCGATTCACCTACCTCCGGCGACTACCTGCTCGATGGCGTTAACGTCAGTTCTATGACCGACAATGAGCTGGCCGAAGTGCGCAACCGAAAAATCGGATTCGTCTTTCAGACCTTCAACCTGCTGCCCCGCCTCTCGGCCCTCGATAACGTAGCTCTGCCCCTGGTATACGCCGGCCTCAACAAACAACAACGCACCGATCGCGCCCGCGAAGTGCTGGACTCTGTGGGACTGGGCGACCGCGTCGACCACCGGCCCAATGAATTATCGGGCGGGCAGCGCCAGCGCGTAGCCATTGCCCGGGCCCTCGTCAATCGCCCGAGCATCATCTTAGCCGACGAACCCACCGGCAACCTCGATACCAAAACCTCCATTGAGATCATGGCCATCTTAGAGAATATTCATCGCCAGGGCAACACCATCGTACTGGTTACCCACGAACCCGATATCGCCGAGCATGCCCACCGCATTGTGCGCCTTCGCGACGGCGTAGTGGAAAGCGATCAACTGAATGCTAAAATTGCCCACGTCGGCGATCCTAATCTTCGCTACAATCGCGAGTAGCCTCCAAAGTTGGTCGGGTTTTGTATCTTGTGCCCTAAAAAACGCATGAGCCGTATAGTCTGGTTATTGCTTCTGAGTGTGCTGGCTTCGTCTTGCCGCCAGTCGGCCCCTGCAGATGATGTCCAATATGTGGAAAACAAGCAGGAACTTCCGCCCAACGAGCGCTTTGGGCCGCTCTTCGAGGCAATCCAAACCCAAGCCATCTTTCCCGATGGCAAAACTTTCGTCGACTGCGAACCCAAATACCCCACCGACCAGATTATGGCCGCCTATTCGGCCCGAAAAGATGAACCCGGCTTCGATCTTAAGGCCTTTGTCGATGAGCACTTCAATCTGCCCATTACGCCAACTACCAACTTTATCAGCGACAAAGACCTTCCGCTGGAAAACCACATCAATGCCCTTTGGCCAGTGCTCACGCGCCAGCCTGCCGTCGGAGGCAGCGGAAGTTTGGTAGCTTTGCCCCGTCCTTATATTGTGCCCGGCGGCCGCTTCCGGGAAATCTACTACTGGGACAGCTACTTCACCATGTTGGGCCTTCAGGCCGCCGGCAAGGCCGAGGTCGTAGAAAATATGGTAGCCAATTTCGCCTTCCTCATAGATTCCATCGGCTTTATCCCGAACGGCAACCGCACCTACTATCTCACCCGCTCACAGCCGCCTTTCTTTGCCTATATGGTGGATGTGCTGGCAGAGATGAGCGGTGAGAACGCCTATCGCGTTTATCTGCCTCAATTGGCTAAAGAATACGACTTCTGGATGGACGGCCTGGCGGAAGTGTCGGCCTCTAACCCGGCTGTGCGCCACGTAGTGCGCATGCCCGATGGCAGCATACTCAACCGCTACTTTGATAAAGGCAATTACCCGCGGGCGGAGAGCTACCGCGAAGACGTAGCCACCGCTAAAGCCTCCGGGCGACCCGAAGCCGAAGTATATGCCCATCTGCGCGCCGGCGCCGAGTCGGGCTGGGATTTTAGCAGCCGCTGGTTAGCCGATGGCAAAACCCTGGCCTCCATCGAAACCACCGACATTGTGCCCGTTGATCTCAACGCCCTGCTCTTTCACCTCGAAGAAACTTTAGCCAAAGCATTCGAACTGGCGGGCAATGCCACTCAGGCAGAAGCCTTCCGCAATCGGGCAGGTCAACGCAAGGCAGCCATCCTGCGTTACTGCTGGGATTCGGCCGGCGGATTCTTCCGCGATTACAACTGGAAATCGGCCCGGATGACCACTGTGCCCAGCCTTGCCGGCGCCTACCCGCTCTTTGTCGGCTTAGCTACGCCCGAGCAGGCCGCTGCCTGTGCTTCGGTACTGGGCAAAGATTTTCTGCAACCCGGCGGCTTAGTATCCACCCTCAATAAGACAGGACAGCAATGGGATGCCCCCAATGGCTGGGCGCCTCTGCAATGGGTAGCCATCAGCGGGTTGCGCCGCTATGGGCACGCCGCTTTAGCTGATGTAGTAGCCGACCGCTGGATTGCCCTCAACGAACGGGTCTTCCGCAGCACCGGGCGCATGATGGAAAAATACAACGTGGTAGACATGACCCTCGATGCAGGCGGTGGCGAATACCCCGTGCAGGACGGCTTTGGTTGGAGCAATGGCGTGTTGCTTCGGCTGCTTTCCGATAAGAAATAAAGACGGCGCATTCGGCGGCTAAAGAAAAGGGGGTTGGGCCGCCCAAACGACCCAACCCCTGAATGAAAGCCTGGGCAGGCTTAAAGTTCAAAAATCTTCAATTGCGGGCCGTTGAGGTAGTATACCTTCCCATAGTTGTCGTCTACGTGGTAGATCGGCGTCTTATCGTCGAAGTAGAACTGCTTCACCTCCTCTCCGGTTTCCTTGTTTACCTTGTGTAGTGCCGGTGTGCCTTCCTCATTTTTGGCAAAGAAATAAGCAAATCCGGCCTGTATACGACTGTTGTCCTGGGCGGCCAAGCCGCCGCTGAGCAGGTCGGCGGCCTGATTGGTGGCATTCATCCGCGACTCGTATCGCCGCAGTGAGGCTTCGTCGTTCGTAACAGCAGCCTGGGTCAGGCGCGTAGCCGCCGGCAACTGCGTAGCTAAGTAGCCCACTGTCAGCAGGGCGTTGCCTATGCCGCGGGCCGTGGCCGTAGGATCCCGGTAGTGTTGGGTCGCTCGCTGCGACCAGGCGGTTCCGTTAAAATCCATCAGCACAAAGCCTTGATCACTGTAGAAGAAGTAGCCGTTAGGCGTAGGGTCTACCGCTGACAAACCCTGCCGCATCTCTATCTGCCCGCTTACTTCTTGTAGCTGGCCGCCCAGATTGATGGCCGTGATGGTGTAGGGTATGGGACCTAAGTAAGTAGCATTGGGGTCTGTAACCCTGCCAATGACGGCTCGGCGCTGCGCCTCGTCAAGGTAGTAAAAATCGAAGCCGTAGCTGGTTATCTGTCCGTTGCTATGCCTTACCAGAAGGGTGTTGCCCTGCATATCCACGTCGTATTCGCCTATGCGCTTACGGGCGGCCTGTTGGGTCATCACATAAGCAGGGGGTTCGCGGTCGAGGTTCTCGGCCCGCTTCCATTTTTCTTCGCCCGTTTGAGCGTCAATCAACATGCGCTTGTTGCGGAAGTATACCATGAAACCATCTGCCTGAGGAATGACGTTTTTGATGCCGCCGGCTGAGTAGTCGCGCTTCCAGCGGCCGTCGGTATCGCCCGAGCTGAAGCTGTAGATGTTCATGCCTTCGTCGTGGACGACTAAAAAGTCGTTTTCAAGAAGCATGATGAACTTCACATTGCCACCCATTTCATTGCCGCGCTTCCACACTTTCTGACCGGTAGCGGCATCGAGGAGGTGTATGGTCTTCCCAAACTTGATGGGCGCTTCTCCGGGCGTTGCAGAAGCCGACATCATACCGCCCAGCCCGCCTTGTGCTTCAGCCACTACAATGCGGTTGCCGGCGGGGTTAGTGAACAGATAGGCGGGATCGAGTTTTTCACTCCACTTCAGCTCGCCGGTTTTTGGCGCAATCAGCGCCAGGTACTTGCCATTGTGGTAGGCGAGGTCGCCGCCGGCAGTAATGCGCGGCGGAATGACGTAGGCCGTGGAATTGGCATTCATAGCCTGCGACAGGCCGCTTTGCTCGCGCAGCGTCACCATCCAGCGTTTTTCGAGCTGAAAGGGGTCTACTGCGGCCAGTACAACATTGCCTTTGACACCCATCTCAATGAGCACCAGATCATGGTCGGGCAGAATGTTGTACGATAAAAAGCGTTGAATGCCATCGGCTGTACCATCAATGACTACCTTGCCCGTGCGCACATCTACGATCGATTGCCCCAAATAAGCCAGCGAAGTGCCATACAACTCCTGATAATCGAGTTGGTTGGAACTGTTGTCTATGGCCTGGGCTGCCGTAGCCCCCGACGGGCGGGTGGTACGCCAGCGCTCCGTCATGGTCACGGGGTCAATACCGGCGTAAATCTCTCGGGTTTGCACAATGGGCAGGCCCGTTGTGCTGTGCATAAAAATAGCCGTGCCATTGCCTTGAAGCGTTAAGGTGGTCAGCGGTTGCCCGGATTGGGCTGGGAGCGCGGCCCAACTGCATAGCAGCAGTAAGGCCCAGAGAGCATTTTTTCTCATGAAAAATAGCTATTTGAAAGGTGATTGAAAGCGCAATGAGGAGCAATAAGGAAAGTTGCAAAGGCAACCCCTCCCTGTGGAAAGTACAATAAAAATGGACGATATGATGTAAAATGGCATTCAGAGAGAACATCTGTTTTAAATTTTTATAAGCGCGAAGCAAATATAAAGCGCCAAGCCGAAATAACCCAAACTCGGAATGAATTTTTTTTGGGCGCCACGATTACTTGGTAGGGTAGGGTAAGGGTAAGTGTTATTGCTTGAATATATGATTCCAAGAGGCGCCCATTCATCTCCTTCTCGTGGCGGCAGAGCCCGTTCAAAATTCCATCAATTGCAAACCTGAATAAGGCGCCTTGTCAATAAAGATTGTTTTTGATAATGTTTTTTGAACTTATAATCAATTGTTTTGTCAAAATGTTTTATAGCTCCCTTATTTACCGGACCAGGGGGTGCAGTTTTTACCCGGCTGAGGCACGAAGACGTTTACCCGACCGAGTGCAACGAGGGCGTGGCGGTACCCGGAAGAGCGCAGCGAAGACGTGGCGGTATGGGCTGGCCGGGTTTGAGGCAAAGTTGGAGATAAACCTAAAGCCAGCCCATAATAGCGGAACACGTTTACCCGGAAGAGCGTAGCGAAGATTGAGCCGACTAGCGTAGCGACGGCGGACGCGGCGGCGCCGCCCGTGGTGATAAAAGAAGAGGATGCCAAGCGGCGGGGCCCAAAAAAAACAAACCCGTTTACTGCCCCATTTCGCGCAGCGCATTGAGTATGCCTCCGATATCGTACACCTCTTCGGCGAAGATGAAGCGGCGGCCGTCTTTTCGTTCGATGGTCAGGATGCGGCTGGAGGAAACGGCTATATCGGGGTTGACGAAGGAATTTTGCTGGTTGTTTTCGATGGCTGCCTGGCGGATGTCGCCTATGGGGATAATTTCATCGCCCCAGCGGAGGGCGTCGGCATCGATGCTTATGCTTGGGGTGCGCATGCGATTCCAGGCGCTGAAGCCGGCGACGCCTATGCCCATGAGCGCTACAAAATAGCAAAGCATGGCCAGTAGCATGCGGCGATTGCGGTCGAGCGACAGGCCGGCTGAGCCGGTATTGGCGCCCTTGCGGGTAAGCGCCCAGAGTGCGGCGGCGGCGATTGATGCCAGGGCAATGCCGAGGCCGATCCAGAGGTTGTCGTCGGCGTGATTGGCGGCGAAGGTATAGCTTTCCATTATTGGTTTTTCTGATGGATGACGGATGAGTGAAGGGGCGCCAGCAGGCTGTCGAGGGCGCCGAATATTTGGTGGTAGAGGCCGCCGGCGTCGCTGGAGAGCCAGCGGTTGGGGTGCTGACTGCTGTGCAACACATAGGGCCATACGCGCAGGCTGTCGATGTAGCAGGTGAGTACGACCGAGTCGGTGGCGTTGCCGGGGTAGACGACGAGCCGGCGGCGGGGGAGTCGGCCAGACTGGAGTTCGTCGAAGTCGTTGGCAAAGACGGCGCCCGATAGTTTGGCCATGCTGCGGAAGTGGCGATCGAGCGCCAGGGAGTCGGCGGGGAGACCGTTGCAGCGCCAGCCGCCTTCTAAGCTGCGGAAACATTTGAGGGTATCCGGCCCCAGCAGGCGAAAGGCGGCCGGGGGCGGGGAGGGGAGGGCCACGTAGAGGGCGTCGCGGAAGTCGGTTAAGTACATGGGCAGGCCTGCGAGCTGTCGGGCGTGCAGGGCGTATACGTCCTGTTGGCCCTGAAGGCGGGCGTAAACGAGGCTGTCGGGGTGGGGGAGCGGCTCCGGGAACAGTCCGAGGCGGATGGCTTCGGTATGGCCGTTGGCGTATCGGAAGCTGACGAGCAGGGTGGGCTGGTCGTCGGAGACCCCATAACGGGGCCAGGCTTTGGGTTGTTGGCTGGCCAGGTCGTGGGTGTGCAAGCCATTGAGGGCCTGGACAAGGCGTTCGACGGCGGCGGCATTGGCTTCTACATTGATGAGCTCGCGGGAGGCAATCCAGCGGCCGTCGACGGGTAGCAGGCTGAACGTTTCTTCTTCACCGGGCGGATCAATATCGATGCCCGTGAGATTTTTGGCGTCGATGCGCAGCAGGGTAGCCCGGAATACGGGGTTGCGCGAGCGCTCCCACCATTGGTAGGCGCCATACAGCAGCAGGGCCAAAGAGAAGAGGATGACGACGCGTTTATTCATGGCTTAGTGAAAGAGCTGGGTCGGATAAAAAAGCCTGGAGGCGGGTCATGGCCCGGCCGCGGTGACTGATGCGATGCTTGGCATCAGAGGCCATCTCGGCAAAGGTGAGCCCCAAGCCCTCGGGTTCAAATATGGGGTCGTAGCCAAAACCGCCGTCGCCGCGCGGGGCTTCGGCGATGCGGCCTTCCACGATGCCCTCGAAGAGCCATTCGCGGCCGTCGAGGATGAGGGCGATGACGGTTCGGAAGCGGGCCGATCGGTCGGGATTGCCCTGGAGGTTGGTCAGCAGCAGGTTCATGTTGGCCTGGGGGCTGCGGGCTTCGCCGGCATAGCGCGCGGTGATGACGCCGGGGGCGCCGCCCAAGGCGTAAACTTCTAAGCCGGTATCCTCCGAGAAGCAGTTGCAGCGGAAATGATCCCAGACGTAGCGGCCTTTCTGCAGGGCGTTGCCTTCGAGGGTATCGGAAGTTTCGGGCAGCTCTTCGCGGCAGCCGATGTCGGTCAGGCTCCGAAAGCGATAAGCCTGGCCCATGAGTTCCTGAACCTCGCGTATCTTATTGGTGTTATTGGTAGCAAATACAATTTCCTGCATGGCGCATAGCGTTTGCGACAAAGGTAAACAAACGAAAAAACCAAACAAATGGCACGGATAGGATTGTTGCCTTTCCTACTACAATTGCTCTTCTCCTGCGCGCAGGGGCAATCGGCTAATCGGTTGGGCCACTGCGATTCGCCGGCTTTCGACCGCAAGGTCGGCGGAATGTTGCGCTTTGATGTGCCTGCGGTGGACGTCGACTCGGTGCGCAACTCGCCGGGGCGGTATCTGCTGTTGGATGCGCGGGCGGAACGCGAATACGAGGTAAGCCATCTGCCGGGCGCGCGCTGGGCAGATTATCCGGGCCCCCGGCGCGAAGCGCTGGCGGGCGTATCGCTCAACCAGCCTATTGTGGTGTATTGCTCCATTGGTTATCGGTCGGAGCGCGTTGCCCGAAATTTGCGCGAGCAGGGCTACACAAACGTATCCAACCTTTACGGCAGCATTTTTGAGTGGGCCAATAGGGGCTACCCGCTCGAAGACGGCGCCGGTCGACCTGTGAAGCGGGTGCATGGCTACAACGCCTCCTGGAGCCAGTGGGTGACCAACCGGGCCTACGAGCGGGTGATTGATTAGCTATGCTGCGCACTGGCAGGTTTTGCCAAGATTTCTATTCTTCCATCTTGCCCGTGCTGAGCGTTATGAAGGCTGCGTCGACGCGGCCGCCGAGCGGCGGATTGAGTTTGCGCAGCTTCAGCCGGATGCCCTTTACCTGATCGAAGTGGTCTTCGATGCGGTCGAGGATGCGCTGGGCTAAGGTTTCAATGAGCTGGGCGGGCTCGCGCATTTCGGCCTGTATCAGGAGGAAAAGGGTTTCGTAGTTGACGGTTTTGTAGAGGTCGTCGTTTTCGACGGCCTTGTCGGTATCGACGGCTACGGCTACATCTATGACAAATTCGTTGCCCAAGAGTTGCTCTTCAGGATAAAAACCGTGGGGGCCGCGCAGCCGGATGCCTTCAAGTCCGATAATTGCCATACGTGTGTTTTGCGGCAAAGGTAGGGAATGTTGAAAAGTGAAAGGCTGGGTTATTGTGTAAAATGCTTACCTTCGTTGCGCAAAGGCCGGCGTGCTGCCGGTTGTGTCTTTTCGGAAAAATAACGATATGCGGGAATTGTTCAACGGTTGGATGGGCGATGCGCAAAACGAACGCCATCGGGATATTGTGAAAGGCTTGTGGCGCCTGCTGTTTGCAGGGCTTATCGGCGTTGTGCTGATCTTCGTCATTTTGTCGTTCACCCGCCTGCCGTCGGTAGCGGAGCTGGAAAACCCCAAAAGCAACGAAGCTTCGCTTATTTTGGCCGAGAGCGGCGACATTCTGGGCAAATATTATACCGAAAACCGGGTGCCGGTGAGCTATGGCGAACTATCGCCTTATCTGGTAAAAGCCTTAGTGGCCACCGAAGACGAACGCTACTACGAGCACTCCGGTATCGATTTTAAAGGCGTAGTCCGCGCCGTATTTTTTCTGGGCAAGCGCGGCGGCGCCAGTACCATCACCCAGCAGTTGGCGAAGCAGCTCTTCACCGGCGCCGCCTCGGAAACCGATAATATACTGGAGCGCGTGATCCAGAAACTCAAAGAGTGGATCATAGCGGTGCGCTTAGAGCGCAAGTACACCAAAGAGGAAATCATTGCCCTTTACCTCAATCGCTACGACTTCATCAACGGGGCCCAGGGCATCCGTGCCGCCAGTGAAATATACTTCAATAAGTCGCCCAAGGAATTGGCGCTTCAGGAGGCCGCCCTGCTGATCGGGATGCTTAAAAATGCGTCGCTTTACGATCCGCTTCGCCGCCCCGACCGCACCCTCCAGCGCCGTTCGGTGGTGCTGAAGCAGATGGTGAAAAATGGCTACCTCAGCGAAGCCGAATACACGCAGGCCCGCGAGTTGCCGCTGGGGCTACAGTTTACCCGCCAAACCCATATCGACGGCCTGGCGCCTTACATGCGCATGGAATTGGCCAAAGACATACGCGAAATTCTGAGCAAACCCGAATATTACAAAGCCGACGGCTCCAAATACGACATCTACCGCGACGGCCTGCGCATATACACGACCATCAACCCCATTATGCAAAGAATTGCAGAGGAAGAGATGGTCAAGCACATGGCCAAACTGCAACGCACTTTTTTCAGCCACTGGAAAGGCCGCGACCCCTGGACGTATCGCAGCGGCTCCTCGACAGAGGTGCCCGTCGAGCGCCGCGAGCAGGAGTTTATCCGCTACCTGCGCGCCTCCGACCGCTACCAGCGCCTTAGAGCGGAATATTTAGCGGAAGTGCTATCGGCCATAGGCGCCGAAACCGGGCTGGAGTTCCACGAAGACGACCGGGAGATCGATCGCCTGATGAAGGAAAAAGCGGCGTCGGGCTACCTCACCCAGTTGGTGCAGCAAAAGATCATTTCTGCCGGCCTGGCGGCCCAATATCGCCGCACGCTCGACAGCGAGTTGTTCCCGGCTTTGGAGCGCAAATGGGCAGAGTTGAAAAAGGCCGTCAACGAAGAATTTCGCGAGCCCCGCAAGATGCGCATCTTTGCTTACAACAACAACATGTATGCCGATACGACCATGAGCCCGCTCGACTCGCTCAAGTACCTGAGCATGTTCCTCCAAACGGGCATCATGGCTGTAGAGCCTACTACGGGCTATGTGCGCGCCTGGGTGGGCGGCGTCAACCACGAATGGTTTCAGTACGACCACGTCAACAGCGGCACCCGCCGTCAGGTAGGTTCTACGTTTAAGCCCTTTGTGTACGCTACCGCCATTGCCCTGCAAGGGCTTACGCCTTGTTTTGAGATCATCGACCTGCCCATCACCATCAGCCCCGGCGACGGGCAATTTAACCTCTCGCAGTCGTGGACGCCCCAAAACGCCGACGGCGGTTACTCGGGGCGCTCATACACCATGTTTGAGGGCTTGCGCCACTCCAAAAATACCGTTTCGGTATACCTGATGAAAGAATTAGGCAGCGTAGAGCCGGTGCGCACCTTAGTCGACCAGTTGGGCATTGATAAAAATATACTGCCGGCGTCGCCTTCCATCTGTTTGGGGTCCGTAGACCTGTCGGTGGAAGAGATGACGGGGGCCTATACCGCTTTTGCCAATAACGGCATCTACAACCGGCCCACAGTATTGCTGCGCATCGAAGATCGCTTCGGCAACACCATCTACGAAGCCCTGCCGGAAGAAAAGCAGGCCCTTAATCCGCAAGCGAATTACGTTATGGTGCGCATGCTGGAATACGCCGCCACCAACATGGGCAAAATTCAAGGCCCCGTAGGCGGCAAGACGGGCACCACCAACGACTACGCCGACGGCTGGTTTATGGGCGTCACTCCTAATTTGGTAGTAGGCTCGTGGGTGGGCGGCGAAAACCGCTGGATTGCCTTCCGCAGCCTTACCTACGGGCAGGGCGCCTATATGGCCAAACCCTTCTTCAGAAGCTTTATTGAGCGGGTGCAAAACCATCCGGATATTGCCTGGGATAAAAATGCCGCCTTCTACCGGCCGCCCGGCGACCTCGGCATAGAGCTCAACTGCGGCGCTTACCACAGCGGTAACACCGGTAGCGACAATGAGTTTGAAGAAGGCGGCGGCGCCATTAATAATACCCCTGATTTTGAATAAATGGCATGAGCGCAGCTAAGACCAGCGAAATGGCGCTTGGGGCGCTTTGGCGGCAGTTGTACCTGCGCCCCCGACTGTTTGTCGCCTTTGGCGGCGTAGCCGTTCTTTTTGCAACCGGGTTTTGGTGGGCGCCCTTGTTTGTGTTGGGGCAGTTCACTTTTGCGCTGGGCGCCACGATGTTGGCTTTTGATGCCTGGCTGCTGTTTGGGCGTCCCCTGCGGGTGCAAGCCCGGAGGCAATTGCCCAAAGTGCTTTCCTTAGGCGATGAGGCCCAGGTTGTTATCCGGCTGCGCAATCGCACTGAAGAGTGGCTCTCACTTACCATCATCGATGAGCTGCCCGTACAATTGCAGGTGCGCGGCCAGGCTTTCCCCTTAACGCTTGCTGCCGGCGAAGAACGGGAGATAACCTACGTCATACGACCCGTGCAGCGGGGCGTTTATGCTTTTGGGGCGCTAAACCTCTTTGTCGCTACCCGCATAGGCCTGCTGGAGCGCCGCCTGCGCAAAGAGCGGTCGACCGAGTTGCCCGTTTACCCCAGCATCATCCAGATGAAACAGTACGAACTTTACGCTTTCGATCGCATCAGCGTACAGCACGGCCTTAAGCGTATGCGGCGCATCGGGCACAGCTACGAGTTCGACCAGATTAAGAACTACGTTCGCGGCGACGACTACCGCAGCGTCAACTGGAAGGCCACCGGCCGGAGGGCCGAACTCATGGTCAATCATTATCAGGACGAGCGCGCCCAGCAGGTATACTGTTTTATCGACAAAAGCCGCGTGATGCACATGCCCTTCAACGGCCTTACCCTCATGGACCATGCCGTCAACAGCACCCTCGCTCTTTCCAATATCGTGCTCAAAAAACACGATCGCGCCGGCCTCATTACCTTCTCCAATGTAGTGGGGTCTATTGTGAAGGCCGACAGCCGACCCGCCCAGCTCAACCTATTGCTTCAAACCCTTTACCGCGAGCAGGAGCGCCCGCTTGAGGCCGACTACAACCTGCTCTACTATGCTGCCCGCAAGCTCATCAGCGGCCGCAGCCTGCTTCTGCTCTTCTCCAATTTTGAAAGCATGTATGCCCTCGACCGGGTGTTGCCCATACTGCGCCGCGTAAATGCCATGCACCTGCTGGTGGTTATCTTCTTTGAAAATACTGAAATCCGCGATTTTGCCGACCAGCCCGCCCGGCGCATTGAAGACATCTACCGCCAGACCGTGGCCCGCAAATACTTAGCTGAAAAAAGCGCTATGGCCGCCAAACTCCGGCGTCACGGCATTCAGGCCGTGCTCACCCGCCCCGAAGACCTCACGCTCAATACGGTTAATAAATACCTGGAATTAAAAGCGCGAGGATTAATTTAGCGATGCTTAAGCGAGGCTTTAACGCCGCGAGACGGAAAAACAGCAAGCCGAGATTCACATAGCTTGGTTTGGAGAACCATAAACACAGTAATCCATGCACAAAACCTGCCGGCGTTAACTATGTATTATCCCGGCTTTTTTGTAATTTTGCACCGATGAATACAACACAAGATCAAGAACAACTCAAGAGTAATCCCTCCGATTACAACGCCAGTAACATTACCGCACTGGAAGGTCTCGAAGCCGTTCGCAAACGGCCGGGCATGTACATTGGCAGCACCGACACCAAAGGTTTACACCACTTAGTTTGGGAAGTGGTGGACAACTCCATAGATGAGCATCTTGCCGGCTTTTGCACCGACATCGATGTGATTATTCATAAAGATAACTCACTAACCGTCAAGGATAACGGCCGGGGTATACCCACTGGCATGCACAAAAAGCTGAATAAGTCGGCCTTAGAAGTCGTTATGACGGTACTGCATGCCGGCGGTAAGTTCGATAAAGACACTTACAAAGTGTCGGGCGGTCTGCACGGGGTGGGTATCTCCTGCGTGAATGCCCTTTCCACCTACCTCCGGGCCGAGATACATCGCGAAGGCAAGGTCTTCGAGCAGATATACAGCATAGGCAAGCCCCAGTCGGATGTAAAGGTCATCGGCGAGTCTTCCAAGACGGGGACCATCGTCACTTTCCGCCCCGACGACACCATCTTTGAAACCACCGAGTTTAAGTACGAGATACTGGCGGGTCGCCTGCGCGAGCTGTCGTACCTCAATACCGGCCTTCGCCTCAACCTCACCGACGAGCGCGATACCGACGACAAAGGCAACCCCAAAACGGAGCTGTTTTATTCAGAAGGCGGCCTGCGCGAGTTCGTCATCTTCCTCGACGAGAGCAAGCCCAAGCTCATCGAAAAGCCCATCTGGGTCAAAAACAGCGAAGACAACGTAGAAGTAGAGGTGGCCATCCAGTACAACACCTCCTTCTCGGAGAACATATACTCCTTCGTCAACAACATCAACACCCGCGAAGGCGGCACCCACGTGGCCGGCTTTCGTCGCGCCCTTACCCGGGTGTTTTCTAAGTACGGCGAAGACAGCGGTATGTTTAAAAAGCTGAAATTCAAAGTATCCGGCGAAGACTTCCGCGAAGGCCTTACGGCTGTAGTATCGGTGAAGGTACCCGAACCCCAGTTTAAGGGCCAAACCAAAGGCGAGCTCGGCAACTCTGAGGTTACAGGCATCGTATCCCGCTGCGTGGGCGACGCCCTTACGGCCTATCTGGAGGAGAACCCCACCGAGGCGCGTCGCATCGTCGACAAAGTTATCTTGGCCGCCACAGCCCGCCATGCGGCCCGCAAAGCCCGCGAGATGGTGCAGCGCAAAAACGTGCTCACCGGCGGCGGTCTGCCCGGTAAGCTGGCCGACTGCTCCTCCCGCGACCCCGCCGAAGCCGAAATCTTCTTAGTGGAAGGCGACTCGGCCGGCGGCACCGCCAAGCAAGGGCGCGACCGCAACTTCCAGGCCATCCTACCCCTGCGCGGTAAAATCCTCAACGTAGAAAAAGCCATGGAGCACAAAATCTACGAAAATGAGGAGATCAAAAACATGTTCACCGCCTTGGGCGTGCGCATCGAAGAAGGCGAAGACGGCGAACGCCGCCTCAACCTCGACCGCCTCCGCTACCACAAGATCATCATCATGTGCGACGCCGACGTCGACGGCAGCCACATCACCACCCTTATCCTCACGTTCTTCTTCCGCTATATGCGCGAGCTCGTCGAGCAGGGCTACATCTACATCGCCCAGCCGCCCCTCTATCAGGTGCGCAAAGGCAAAAGCGCCGTGTATGCCTGGAATGAAGAGGAGCGCCGAACGGCCATCCTCCAGTTTGGAGGCCATGAAAACGACTCCAACATCAAAACGCAGCGCTATAAGGGTCTGGGCGAGATGAATGCCGAGCAACTCTGGGAAACAACCATGAACCCCCAGGAGCGCAACCTCCAGCAGGTGACCATCGACGACGCCCGAGAGGCCGACCGCATCTTCGCCATGCTCATGGGCGATGAGGTGCCGCCGCGTCGCGCCTTTATCGAGGCCAATGCCAAGTATGCTAAGGTAGATATTTAGGCGCGGCGTTGCCGCTGTTTAGGGGCGGCGTTGCCGCTGTTTAGGGGCCCCGCCGCTTGGCATCTACCCTTTTGGGCATCTTGCGCGGCGCCGGGTGCTCCGCTACTATGGCTGCCTGCCCCCGCGCCCTTTAGGGGCTGCGGGGGCAGGCAGCCATACCGCTGCGCCCCCTGGTCCGGACAATCATGGGCTAAGGGCCTGTTTTATGGCTCATTTCTTCCGGATGTGATGATGGCATACCACGCTGGCGTATCCTTATCCAATTTTAGATGGCGCTTTACGCTGCATGGCGTTTCGGACCAGGGGGTGGAGCGGTATGCGTGAGGCACGAGCGCATAGTAGCGGAACACGTTTACCCGGAAGAGCGTAGCGAAGATTTAGCCGACTAGCGAAGCGACGGCGGACGCGGCGGCGCCGCCCGTGGCGATACGGTGTGTGAAGCGACATGCGGCGGGGCCCAAAATAAATGGGAAACACTTACCTGAGCTTTTGTCTTCGGGTTATTGGCAGAGTACGGTTATGGTTTCGGTGCGGATGGTATTGCTGTAGTGGCCGGCGCGGTCGCGGATCTGTATGGCAAAGGAGAAGGTATCGGCGGGCTGAGTGGTACTGCTGGCGCAGGCCTGGCCGCCGAGGTAGCAGCAGATGTTGAAGGGTTTGTTGGGGATATTGATCCAGATATCGCCTTCGATGCCATTGGCGGCGCCCTCGCCGGTGATGTTGGGGAGGCGGTAGGTGATCGGGAACTGGGGCACGCGACTGTCGGTGAGGAAGACGTCTATGCTGTCGCTGGGGAAACTCAGATCGCCGTCGCCATCGGTGAAGGTAAAGTGGATCGAGAGGGTGTCGTTGGGGGCTGTAGCGCTGCCCTGATAGACCTGGTTGTTGTCGACGCCTTCATAGCTGATAACGGGCTCGATGGGGAACTCCGGCGGCTTGATACAACTGCCGCCCAAGGCCGCAATGAGCAGAAGGAGCGTCCCGAAAATGAGCGGCAACGAAGTAGTTTTCATGGTCTATGCTTTCTCTGTCGGAAATAATGCGCAACTTAGCACATTGTAATAACGTTTGCAATTGCAGATGGATCAAAAATCCCACAGATTAACACTCTTGTCGCGCATTGAACAGGCAGACGCTGACAATTTTGAAGCGCTGGCGCTGGAGGTATTTGCCTATCAGGCGACGGCTAATGTTTTGTATGCTCGGTATTTATCGTTGCTGGGCGTGCAACCGGCCTCAGTAGACCGGCTCGAAACCATTCCATTTTTGCCCATCGGGCTGTTTAAAAAATACGAGATACAAACAGGAAGCTGGTCGCCTGAGCGGGTATTTACCAGTAGCGGCACTACGGGGGCAGACGCCGGCAGGCATCTGCTGCGAGACGGCGCCTTCTACCGGCGCAATGCGCGGCGGGCTTTCGAGGCGCAGTACGGCCCCTTGACCGACTACTGCGTGCTGGCCCTGTTGCCGGCTTATTTGGAGCGCAGCGGCTCTTCGTTGGTGTTTATGGCTCAGGATTTCATTGAGCAGTCGGGGGATGCCGATAGCGGCTTTTTTCTCAACGATATGGAGGGGCTGCTGGATGTGGTGCGGCGTAAGCAGGATGCCGGCCGGCGGGTGTTGTTGTTGGGCGTAAGCTTTGCTCTGCTGGACCTGTCCGAACAATATGCCCCGGATCTAAGGGGCGTAGTGGTGATGGAAACCGGCGGAATGAAAGGCCGGCGTCGGGAGCTCACCCGGGCCGAGCTGCACGAAACCCTGTGCGCCGCTTTTGGCGTGGAAGCCATACATTCGGAATACGGCATGACAGAGTTGCTGTCGCAGGGCTACTCGCCGGGGCAGGGCATATTTTGGCCGGCGCCTACGCTGCGGGTGCGCACCCGCGAGATCACCGATCCGCTGGCGCCTCAGCAGGCGGAAAAAAACGGCGCCATTAATATTATCGACCTGGCTAATGTGGATACCATTAGCTTTGTGGCTACCGACGATCTGGGGCGCTATTACCCCGACAACCGCTTTGAGGTGATAGGGCGGTTGGATGCCAGCGATATTCGGGGCTGCAACCTGATGGTCGAATAACACAATGATATAAAGCTTATGGAGCGTATCACAGAAATGGCCTCGCCCTATCGACACCTGGAAACCATGTCTGTTGCAGACTTGCTTGCAGGCATCAATGCCGAGGATCAAAAAGTAGCCCTGGCGGTGCGGCAGGCCATCCCTCAGATCGCGCCTTTAGTGGCTGTCATCGTATCGCGGCTGCGCGAGGGGGGGCGTTTGTTTTACATAGGTGCGGGCACCAGCGGCCGCCTGGGGATATTAGACGCTTCGGAATGCCCGCCTACTTACGGCGTGCCTGAAAACTTAGTTATTGGCCTCATCGCCGGAGGTGATGAAGCCATCCGGCGCCCTGTGGAAGATGCCGAAGACAGCGAGGGGCAGGCTTGGGACGATCTCAGCGCCCACCTCGTCGATGCGCAGGATGTAGTGGTGGGCATTACGGCTTCGGGTACCACGCCTTATGTGGCGGCCGGGCTCAGGGCCTGCCGGCAGCGGGGTATACCCACGGGTTGTATTACCTGCAACCCCGGCTCGCCGGTAGCCGCCGAGTCGGATTATCCCATAGAGGTCATTACGGGGCCGGAGTTTGTGACGGGCAGCACCCGCATGAAGGCCGGCACGGCCCAGAAGATGGTGCTCAATATGATCAGTACCAGCGCTATGATAGGCTTGGGGCGGGTAGCAGACAACCGCATGGTAGACATGCAACTGACCAACCAAAAGCTGCGCGACCGGGGCGCTCGCATGTTAGTGCAAGCTTTAGGCATTGAGTATGCCGCTGCCGAAGCGCTGCTTCAGGTGCATGGCAATGTGCGCCAGGCCATACGCCATTATTCACCCCGACAGCCCGATGCAACATGAGACCCGTATCTTGTATACTCGTCGATAGCGGCGCCACCAAAGCCCAGTGGGTGTGCCTGCACAACGGCAAAGAAGAGAGCGGCGGCGCTTTTCCGGGCTTACACCCCTACCTGACGCCGGCTACGATATGGCGGGAGTCGCTGGCGCAACTACCCCGGTCGTCGTCGGATGGGAGCTGGATTGGCGATGTGTTCTTCTACGGTACGGGCTGCGGCTCGGAGCAGGGCCGGGAGCAGGTGCGGGCCTATTTTCAGGAATTTTACCGATCGGGGCTGTCGTTGCAGGTAGAGAGTGATTTGCTGGCGGCGGCCAGAGCGGTATGCGGCTGCAAACCCGGACTGGTAGCCATATTGGGTACAGGATCCAATGTGGCTCGCTATGACGGCCGGGAACTCGCAGCGCAATTTGGCGGCTTTGGTTATGTGCTGGGCGACGAGGGCAGCGGCGCCGCGCTGGGCAAGGCGTTTCTCAGGGCTTACCTGTACGGACAGTTGCCAGAGGAACTTTCCCGGCAGTTGGAAGATCAGTATGCCCTGAGCCGATCGGCCATCATCGACGCCGTATATAAAGGCGCGCTGCCCAGCAGGTATCTGGCCGGCTGGACCCGCGAGATGATGCGTTGGAGCCACCTGCCGGAGGTGAGCGGCCTTATACGGGGCGTATTCAGGGAGTTTGTGGCCGTAAATGTAAAGCCGCTGACCGGCACGGGCTTCCAAACCTTGCACTGCGCCGGCTCGGTGGCCGAGCATTTTAAACCCTGGCTTGGCGCGGCCCTCAGAACGGAGGGCTTACAACTGGGGCAGGTGATGGCGCGGCCTATGCCTGGATTGGTCGCTTTTCATGCCAAAGCCGGCGGTTAGCATTAAAAAAAATAACAACAAAGCGCCCCCGGCGGGCGTTCCCTTTGGAAAAGCAGTAGGCCTATGTCTCTCATCATACGCTGGATGGCGGTTGTCGTCGCCGCGCTCCTTATTGTGGGTTGCACCTACACCATAAAGGTACAGGATGGCGCCACGGCCCTCGACCGCAAGCAGTATGCCGTAGCGGTAAACATGCTCAAAAAAGAGTACAATAAAGCCGATAGCCGGGTAGAGAAGGGTAGGGTGGCTTATCGGCTGGGTCAGGCATACGAGGGCCTCAATGAAGGCGCTGAAGCCATCGCCTGGTATAAGATTGCCTACGACAACCAATATGGCTATGATGCGCTCAAAGCCTATGCCTACTCGCTCAAACAGGCCGAGCGCTACGCGGATGCCAAAGAAGCCTTCAAGGAGTTGGGCGTGGAAATTGGCAGCCCTTACCAATATCGCAAAGAAATACAGGCTTGTGAGCAGGCCGAACAATGGATAGACAACAAGCGCCAGGAATACCGGCTGAGTCCGGCCGGCTTCAACGCCTCCGCTTCCGACTATGCCGCAACGCCCATAGGGGGCGGACGGCTCATTTTTACCTCCGATCGGGCGTTAGCCACCGGGGATGAAACCTACAAATGGACAGGGAAATCTTTTTCTGATCTGTTTTATATAGACTCCGGCTCCAACCAGCCCACGCCCTTGCCGCCTACCATCAATACGCCTGCCAATGAAGGAACGGCCATCGTATCGCCCGATCAAAAAGAACTCTACTTCACCCGTTGTAGCGGCGCTAAAAATGAAGATGCCTTTTGTCAGCTCATGCTGAGTCGGCAGCAGGCGGGCGGGGAGTGGGGGCCGGCGCAGCCCTTAGAATTTATGAAGCCGGGCGCCAACTATATGCACCCGGCTCTGTCGGGAGACGGCAAACAGTTGTATTTTTCCAGCAACAATGAAGACAGTTGGGGCGGTTACGATATTTTTGTGAGCACGCGGGGCGCTGATGGCGTCTGGGGGGCGCCTGCTCCCCTCAGTCGGAACATCAACACCCCCAATGACGAGCAGTTTCCGTGGCTCGATCAGGATACCCTCTACTTTGCTTCCGACGGGCACCCCGGCATGGGCGGCTTGGACGTGTTTCGCACCCAACGCGCATCCAATGGCGCCTGGCTGACGCCCCGAAATATGCAGGCGCCCATCAACTCCGGCGCCGACGACTTTGCCTTCTTCCTCGACCGGGGAGCCAAACCGCAGGGCGATGTGCTCGCGCTCGGCTATGTGAGCTCGCGCCGTACCGGAGGCGAAGGCGCCGACGACGTATACGTGCTGGAAAAAGTGAAGCTGCCCCCGCTGCCGCCTAAGCCGCCGGTAGAGATTGTTTACAAAAACTGGCTGGAAGTATACGTCTTAGAAAAGATATACCGCCAACCCGGCGACCCCAATAGCGAGGTCATCGGGCGCAAGCCCCTGCCGGGCGCTACCTTAGAAATAACCTTGGGCCGCGATGCCCGCAAAGTGACGGTAGACGACAATGGGATGTTCAAACTGGAACTCAAAGATAACGCCGACTACAACTTTTTAGCCTCCGCACCGGGGCTGCTCACCGGGCAATCGTCGTTTTCATCTAAAGGCATTGGTCGCGACCCCGACCGACCCGAGCAGACCTTTGAGTTAGAAGTTGTGCTGGAGCGCATCTTTGTCGACAAGGAAATACGCCTGGAAAACATCTACTACGACTTTGATCAGTGGTTTATCCGCGACGATGCCAAGCCCACCTTAGACGAGCTGGCCAATCTGCTGAAGATCAATCCGGCGGTGCGCATCCAGTTGGGTAGCCATACCGACTGCCGGGGCTCCGATGCTTATAACGAGCAACTTAGTCAGCGCCGCGCACAATCGGCAGTTGATTACCTCATTGCCCAGGGCATCGACCCCGTCCGGCTGGAAGCCCGTGGTTATGGCGAATCGGTACCGGCCAACGATTGCCTGTGCGCCCGTTGTACCGAAGATGAGCATCAATACAACCGGCGCACGACATTCAAAATTGTGGAATAACTACCGGGCTACGGGCTTTAACACCGTCAGGTATACAGGAAAGTGGTCGCTGAAACCGCCGGCATAAGCGCCGCCGGCAAAAGTGCGGTAGGGGTAGCCCCTGTACTGACCGCTCTTTTGTACCATATAAGGCGGGTTAAAGATGTAGGCCTGGTGATAGCGCAGGCCGGTTGCGGGTTCTTTATCCAGCAGGTTGTGGTTGAGGATGAGTTGATCAAACAGGCTCCAGGCATCGCGATACGCCAGAGTACCCAGCCCGCGCCGGTAAAAATCGAGCATGGGGTTAAAATAGCCGCCCTGATTGACCTGATTGACCTTTCCTTTGGCGTCGAGCACCTGGGCTACGCTGGGGGAGGTGGGGTCGTCGTTGAGGTCGCCCATGATGATGATGTTGGCGCCCGGCGTTTTTTGGAGTATGGTGTCGCAAATGTTTTTGCACAGGAAGGCGCCTGCATTGCGCAGCGGCTGCGAGGCGGCCTCGCCGCCCCGGCGGGAGGGCCAGTGATTGACCAGCACATAGAGGGGTTCTCCTAAGTATAGGCCGCCGACCACCAATACATCGCGGGTGTAGATGCGGCTGGAGTCGCCGGGTTCGTATACCATCAACGGCACAGCGCGGCTTTCAGTTACTTTGTAGTATTTGGGGTTGTAAAGCAACCCCACGTCAATGCCCCGCTGATCGGGGCTGTCGTAGTGGACGATCTGATAGTTGCGCCGGCTGATGGCGGGCTGGGCTACTAATTCTTCCAGCACCAGGCGGTTTTCAATTTCGGCCACGCCCAGGATAGAGAGGCCATCCGGGGAGAGGTTCACGCCTATTTCGCTAATGACGCGGGCCATATTGCCTTGCTTTTCAGCATAGAGCTTGCCCGTCCAGGAATTGGCGCCGCCGGGCGTAAATTCTGCGTCGTTGGTATCGGGGCTGTCGATGGTATCAAAAAGGTTTTCGAGGTTGTAAAAGCCGATCAGGCCAATTTGGAAAGCATCCGATGTTTGCTGGGCAAAAGCTCCGGTGGCAAAAGCTGCAAAAACAGTCAGGAAGGCCCACTTTTTACGCATCATGGCAATGGTTTTATTGAATAAAGACGATAATGCGGGTACAAAGTAGCGGAATTTGTCGCAACCCTGTTATTATCTTTATGTAAAATCTGACCAAAGAACCACCAAAGGCTGAGAATATTGCTTTAACTTTGCACCGCCTTATCTAAAAAGTTTTTATGACACGAACGAGCATTTTTGTGACGCAAGTCACCCTTGCCATCTTGCTCTCCTTGTCCTTCTGTTTATCGCTACATGCCCAGGTTACGGTTCGGGGTTTGATCACGGATCAAGCTACTGAATTGCCATTGCCTGGCGCAAAAGTCCAGGTTCCGGGCGTAGTGACGACGAGCGGGCCAGATGGCAGCTTTGAATTCATCGTCGTAACCTCCGGGGAGTCGGTGGTCATCTCCGTCGCCAAAGAAGGCTACGCTTCTTATGAAAAAGAAGTGCGGCTGCCTCAGGTGGGCGGAACAACGGTCAATGCGGGCAACCTGCAACTTACGCCTCAGGAAAAAGCCGAAGACGTAGCAGGTGAAGACCTCATTCCCACGGTCATCCTCTCCGACGACGACCCCTCGGCCGCCGGCGCCCAGAACGTATCGGGCGTGCTCACGGCCTCGCGCGACGTATTCGTCAATGCGGCAGCCTTTGTATTCAGCCAGGGGCGCTTTCGCCTCAGGGGCTACGACAACAGCTACACCAGCGTATTCCTGAACGGGATGCCGTTTAACGACCTCGAAACCGGCGGCGTATTCTGGTCGGAATGGGGCGGCCTGAACGACGTCACCCGCAACCGCGTCAACCTCATTGGCCTCCAGCCAGTGGCCTTTACTTTTGGCGGCGTGGCCGGCGCTTCCGACATCGACCTCAGGGCTTCCAGCCAGCGCAAACAATTGCGCGTATCGTATGCCGCCTCCAATACCCAGTTTCGCAATCGCCTCATGGCCACCTATAGCTCAGGCATGATGAGCAATGGCTGGGCTGTATCGGCTTCGCTGTCGCGGCGATGGGCGCAGGAAGGTTACATTGACGGAACCTTCTTCGATGGTTATTCTTACTACCTGAGTGTCGACAAGCAATTGGGCGACCATCATCGTCTGAGCCTCGTGGGTTTAGGCGCTCCCACCATCACCGGCCGGGCTACTTCCTCCGTACAGGAGATGAACGACTTGTCGGGCAGCAATTACTACAACCCCAACTGGGGCTACCAAAATGGTGAAAAACGCAACGCCCGCGTACGCGATACCCACCAACCGATCATCTCGCTTCGCCACGACTGGAAAATCGGCGACTACGTAAACCTCACCACCTCGGCGGGCTATCAGTTTGGCCGTGACGGCGATTCGGCCCTTGACTGGTATAATGCTGCCGACCCGCGTCCTGACTACTACCGCAAACTTCCTTCCTATATCGAAGGTCCACAGGCAGAACAGGTTGCCGAGCTGCTGCGCACCAATGAGGCAGCTCGGCAGATCAACTGGGATGAACTCTATCTCGTCAATCGAAACAGCATTGTCACCATCCCCAATGCCGATGGCATTGCCGGTAATAACGTTACGGGCCGCCGCTCGCAATACGTTATTGAAGAACGCCGGGCCGATGTCCAGCGCGGTATCTTTTCTACCATACTGGAGGCCTTTGTTTCAGAGCGCGTAGCCGTTCATGCCGGCTTCAATTACCAACAGCAGCGCATCAGTAACTTCAAAGTGCTGGAAGACCTGCTCGGTGGAGAATTTTACGTCGACATCGATAAATTTGCCGAATTCGACAGTACCGGCAACGCCGACTTCATCGCCAACGACATCAATGCTCCCAATCGCTTAGTGCGTCAGGGCGACCGCTTTGGTTATGATTTCGACTATCACATCCGCCAGGCCAATGCCTGGGGGCAACTGGAGATCAATCTGCCCCGATTCGATATTTTTGCCTCTGTTCAAGGTACCAATACGCGCTTCTGGCGCTTTGGCAACGTGGCCAATGGCCGCTTCCCCGAAAACTCCGCCGGAGAGAGCGAACGCACCAATTTCATGGACTATGGCGTAAAGGGCGGCCTGACCTACAAATTAGACGGTCGCAATTATTTCTTAGTCAATGGCGCCTTCCTCACCCGTGCCCCCAATGTGCGCGATGCTTTCGTGAGCCCGCGCAGCCGCGATCAACTGGTGGATAACCTCGTCAGCGAGCGCATGACTTCTATCGAAGGGGGGTACCTGCTCAAGGCGCCGGCAATCAAAGCGCGCGCTATTGCTTATTATACCCGCTTTGAAAATCTGGTATCTAACCGCAGTTTCTACCTCGACAACGCCATCCAGACTACCGATGGCAGCCGGGGCGGCTTTGTCAACTACGTCATGACGGGTATTGCCACCGAGCACCGCGGGGTAGAATTGGCTGCGGAGGTGAAACTCACCCCCAGCCTCACCGCCAGCGCCGTAGCGGCTATAGGCCAGTTTACTTATGCCAACCGACCCAATGTTACGGTTTTCCTCGATAATGTAGCCCAGCAGCTCAGTGAGCGCACCGTTTACATCAACAACTACTACTTGTCGGGCACGCCTCAGTCGGCCTATACCGTTGGCCTCAACTACAACAGCCGCCGTTTTTGGTTTGTCAACCTCAATGTCAACTACTTCGACAACTCATGGGTAGATATTTACCCCGAACGCCGCACCACCGAAGCGGTTTCTTACGTGTCAGACCCCACCGTGTCGCAGGACATCGTCGCGCCGGGTTCGCCGCTTTGGAATAAAATCATCGATCAGGAGAAACTGCCTGCCGCCATGACCATTAACCTCTTTGGCGGCAAATCGTGGAAGTTCAACAATACTTTCCTCTACCTCAATATAGGCATCAACAACCTGCTCGATAATCAGGAGTTCATCACCGGCGGTTTTGAGCAGGCGCGTTTTGACTTTGAGACCAAAGACGTCGACCGCTTCCCGAGTCGTTATTTTTATAGTTTTGGCCGTACTTACTTCATTAACCTGGCGGTGCGGATGTGATCCGGCGTTTCCGCTTCTAAAGCATTATTGTCATGCAATTACGTCATTTATTCTTTGCCGCTTCCATTTTCGCCCTTAGCTTTGGCGTAGTGGCTTGTGTAGATCACGAATTTGACGAGCCGCCGGTAGCCAATCTGCCGGGCCTCACTGCCAACGCTACCATCGCTCAGGTGAAAGCCCTGTACACAGGCTCTGCCGACGTTCAGATCACCGAAGACTGGGTACTGGAAGGCGTAGTAGCCGCCGACGACGAAAGCGGCAACTTCTACCAGCAAATCATCGTGCAGGATGCCACCGGCGGTTTTGCCGTGCGCATGTCAGCTAACGGCCTTTTTGGCAAGTTTCCCGTGGGTAGCCAGGTATTCATTAAAGCCAAAGGCTTGTATATCAGCGAGTATAATGGATTTCCACAGCTCAACGGCAGCCCCGGCGAGCCCATCGAAGAACTGCTCATCCCGCAGTACGTTATTCCGGGTATCCCCGACAAGGGCATTACGGCTACGCCCGTAACCCTCGCCGAGCTCAACGACGCCAACCGCTTCAAGCAACTGCTCAGCACTTTGGTAGAATTTACCGATGTGCAATTTGCCGATGCCAGCGCCGGCGCCCCTTACGCCGATGTTGTCAATCGCTTTTCGGTTAACCATGCCGTAGAAGATTGCAACGCCAACAGCATCATCCTGCGTACCAGCGGTTATGCCGATTTTGGTAACGTGCTCACGCCCGAAGGCAAAGGCAAAGTAACGGCTATCCTCAGCGTGTTCCGTACCGATAAGCAACTCATCATCCGTACTACCGATGATGTGCAGATGGCAGGCCCCCGTTGCGGCGGCGGCAGCCAGGGCGGCGAACAGATGTCTGTTGCTGCGCTGCGCGCTTTATACACCGGAGTAACCACGGCCGGCCCGGTTGATAAGAAAATTAAAGGCGTAGTTATATCTGATCGTGCAGCCGCCAACATCGTTTCCCGCAACTTGGTCGTTCAGGATGGCGATGCAGGCATCGCCGTGCGCTTTGCCGCCGACCACAGCTATAACCTCGGCGACGAGATCGAAATCAACGTCGGCGGCGTAGAGCTCTCCGAGTTCAACGGCTTGGTACAACTCAATAACGTACCCAACGGCAACGCCAGCCGCGTAGGCGCAGGCACGCTACCCACACCCCGCTTGGCTACCATTGGCCAGATTAACGCCAATGGCCAGGCCTGGGAATCGACCCTGGTACAGATCGTTGACGCTACCCTCAGCGGCGCTGCCACCTACAATGGCACGGTTACGGTTGCCGATGCTTCGGGCAGCATTCCCATGTTTACCCGCGCTTCCGCCACTTTCTCCGGCAATGCCCTGCCCACGAGCACGGCTAAAGTGACGGCCATCGTATCCGACTTTAACGGCTTGCAACTGAACTTGCGCAATGCCGCCGATGTAGAAGCCTCCGGCAGCGGCGGCAGCGCTACGCTTACCACCTTGGCCGACCTGCGCGAAGCTTTCGTCGACGGCGCTACCTCGGCTCCGGCCAACCGCAAGATTCGGGGCATCATCATCTCCGACCGCACCAACCTCAATACCACCGATCGCAACGTCGTCATTCAGGATGGCAGCGGGGGTATCGTCGTGCGCTTCACCGCCAACCATTCTTTTGCTCTCGGCGAAGACGTGGAGATCGTGGTGAGCGGCATGGAACTTTCGGAGTTTAATGGCCTGCTTCAGCTCAACAACGTGCCCAATGCCAATGCTGTTTCATTTGGCCCTGGCACGCTGCCTACGCCCCGCACGGCTACCCTTCAGCAGGTAGTAGCCAACAAGGAGGCCTGGGAATCAACGCTGGTACGCGTGAGCAACGTCACGTTCACCGACGGCGGCACTTACAGCGGCTCTAAAAACCTGTCGGATGGCACAGGAACCATCATTCTCTTTACCCGCTCGCAGGCTACCTTCGCCGGCAGCAATGTGCCTACGGGCGCTGTTACCGTCACGGGCGTAGTGAGCGACTTCAGCGAAGCTCAGCTCTTTATCCGCAACCTGACCGACGTACAATAATAGATACCTCCCGCCTACGTCTCGTAGGGGCCGCAAAGTAGCAGATGCCGGAAAATCGCCGCCTGGCGCTTCCGGCATCTGCCCGTTTAAAGCATATCGCGCATCGGCAGGTTCGTGTACACCGCAGTACAGGCCGGCGCAAACTACCTGTATGTCTTCATCCTCTTTTCAGTTCAAGCAATTTAGCGTCAGCCACGAGCGCTCAGCTATGAAGGTAGGTACCGATGGCGTCCTGTTGGGAGCCTGGGCTGATGTGGGCAGCGTCGCCACCATCCTCGATATAGGCGCCGGCAGCGGGCTCATCGCCCTCATGCTGGCCCAACGCCGGCCCAACGCCTATATCCATGCCGTAGAAATCGACGAGGCCGCCGCCGAGGAAGCCGCCGCCAATACCGCCGCTTCGCCCTGGAGCCACCGGATAGCGGTCTTCCCGCAGTCCATTCAGGATTTTTCAGCCGCTCCGCCCCAACCCTCAGGCTACGATCTCATCGTCAGCAATCCGCCCTTTTTTACCGGAGGGGTGCTTTCTCTTTCCGCCTCGCGCCAATCCGTTCGTCATACCGTAAAGCTCTCCCACAACGACCTGCTCAATGCCGTGCGCAAGCTACTGCTGCCCGGAGGCAGGTTTTGTGTTGTATTGCCCCTTATAGAAGGTTTGCGCTTTGCAGAGTGGGCTGCCGGCTACCAGCTCCATGCCGTACGCCAAACCCAGGTAAAGCCGCGCCCCGCGCAGCCCCCCAACCGCGTTTTACTCCAACTGGAAAAACAGCCGCAAGCCGGAGGCCCCACCCACGACGAGATTAGCATCTACAACGACCACAACAACGACTGGACGCTGGAGTACCAGGCGCTCACCCGCGATTTTTACCTCAAGCTGTAACAAACGCCCGCAGGGCCTCATACACCCGGTGTACGGGCAACCCCATGATGTTGGCGTGGCTGCCTTCAATGCGGCTGATCTTGCACAGACCTATCCACTCCTGTATGGCGTATGCGCCCGCCTTATCGAAAGGCCGGCAGCGTTCAATGTAGTAGTCGATCTCGGCCCGGCTCAGCGGCAACACATGCACCAATGACAGATCAGCAAATACCTCCTCCCGGTCTAAACTGCGCAGGCATACTCCCGTAATGACCTCGTGCGCCCGACCCGAAAGCCGGCTCAGGATGCGCACAGCATCTTCGTAGTCGGTAGGCTTTCCAAATATCTCTCCATCTAAGATTACCACGCTGTCGGCAGTCAGCAGTACATCGCGGGGCGTTTCCAGCAGCGGCCCGGCGGCCAGCGCTTTCTGCCGGGCTAAATAAGGCGCCACCTCGGAAGCAGGCATATCCTCCGGAAATATTTCATCTATGGGCATCGCCTTTACTTCAAAGGGGATGCCGGCCGCTTCCAGCAGACTGCTGCGTCGCGGCGACTGGCTGGCCAATATCAGCCGATAATCGGTTCCAAATAGCATGAACAATGATCTTTTTTGGGGGCTATAATCACACCAGCACTACGCCCTGCGCCTGCATCTCTGCCAGCGCCCGGTCTACATCGCCTGGTTCCAGGTTTACGCCCCGGCAGCCCTCCGCAATGAGGAAAGTCTCAAAACCCAGCGACAGCGCATCTAAGGCTGTATGTTTTACACAATAGTCGGTAGCTAAGCCCATTACATACACCGTCTCCACGCCCTGTTCGCGCAGCCATTCGCCTAAGCCCGTGCTCTTGCGCCTGCCGTTGTCGAAAAAGCCGCTATAGCTGTCTATGTCCGGGTCGGTACCTTTCTGGAAAATGCGCGTAATACCCGCTTGGTTGAGCTCGTCTACCAGCTCAGCCCCAAAGCTGCCCTGCACGCAATGTATGGGCCATAGCACCTGCGGCAGCCCGTGAAGGTCAATCACCTGCCCCGGCTTGCGCCACAAGTGGTTGGCTGCAAAACTGCCGTGATTGCCCGGATGCCAGTCCTGAGTAGCTACCGCCAGCTCAAATTTTTCCATCTGAGCGTTGGCCACCGCAATGACTTCGTCGCCGCCCTCAACCGCCAGCGCTCCACCCGGACAAAAATCATACTGAAGATCGACCAATATCAAAGCTTCTTTCGGCATAACACATGGCTTTTAGTAACTTGTATATTCAGGGGCCTCCCCCGCATAGCATACTGCTCCAACCGGCAACTTGCGCGGGGGCGCTACGCTACATAGCTCGCTAATCGCTCGGCCCAAAGGGCTGCCCTCCTAAGGTCGGGCACTCCACGTCTCTAAGAGCCGGGTAAAATTTCGCATCGCTAGGCCGCCCCCCCTAAGCGGAGCCCTAAACGCGCGCAGCGCCCTAAACGCGGCAGCGCCGCCCCTAAACGCGGCAACGCCGCCCCTAAACGCGCGCAGCGCCCCCCTAAGCGGAGCCCTAAACGCGCGCAGCGCCCTAAACGCAGCGCAGCTGCCCTAAACGCGGCAACGCCGCCCCTAAACGCGCGCAGCGCCCCTAAACCACCACCCCATCCGCCATCTCCAGCTTTCTGTCGCTCATATCCGCCAGCTCAAGATTGTGCGTAACGATGATGAACGTCTGCTTAAAATCCTGCCGGAGCTTAAAGAAGAGATCGTGTAATTCGCGGGAGGAGGTCGAGTCGAGGTTCCCCGAAGGCTCATCGGCGAAGATGGCCGTAGGCCGGTTGACGAGGGCCCGGGCCACCGCCACGCGTTGTTGTTCGCCGCCGGAAAGCTGGGAGGGTTTGTGCTCTAAGCGATCGCTCAGCCCCAGATAATCGAGCAACTCGGCGGCCCGCTGGCGAGCGTCGCTCATGGTTGTATTCTGAATGAGGGCCGGCAAGGCGACGTTTTCCAAAGCAGTGAACTCGGGCAGCAGATGATGAAACTGAAACACAAACCCGATGTGGCGGTTGCGGAAGGCAGCCAGTTGCTTTCCGTTGAGGGCAAAAACATCTTCGCCGGCCATGCGCAACTGGCCGCGGTCGGGGCGATCGAGGGTGCCCAAAATGTGCAGCAGGGTGCTCTTACCCGCCCCTGATTTGCCTACTATGCTTACAATTTCGCCTTCAGCTACCTGCATGTCTACTCCCTTTAACACGTGCAGGCTGCCGTAGGATTTGTGTATCTGCGTTACTTCGATCACCGTTAATTCGTTTTGGTACGCAAAAGTAATGTTTTTTGCGAAAGCCCCCTTATCCGGGCCATGCAGGCCATAAAACAAGTAGTTTTCCCGCTCCGAATTTTTCGCAAACGACGGAATATTACTTATCTTTGCCCGTCTGTTTGGAAGCGAACAGATTTCGTCGTTTTTATCAAAAGTATTAACTGTTTAGATGTCAGATAAACAGCGCATTATTCCCGTCAACATCGAAGATCAGATGAAGACGGCTTACATCGACTATTCGATGTCGGTCATCGTATCGCGGGCTTTGCCCGACGTTCGTGACGGGTTGAAACCAGTACACAGAAGGGTGCTCTACGGCATGTCGGAACTGGGCCTTTCCTATGGCAAAGCCCATAAAAAATCTGCTCGTATCGTGGGTGAAGTATTGGGTAAATACCACCCGCATGGCGATAGCTCGGTATACGACACCATGGTGCGTATGGCCCAGAACTGGTCGCTGCGCTACCCCTTAGTAGACGGCCAGGGCAACTTCGGCAGTATGGACGGCGACAGCCCGGCGGCCATGCGTTATACCGAAGCCCGCCTGCAACGCATCAGCGACGAGATGTTGGCCGACATCAACAAGGATACCGTTGATTTTACCTTCAATTTCGACGACACCCTTGAAGAGCCTACCGTACTGCCCGCCCGCATACCCAATCTCCTCATCAATGGCGCTTCGGGTATTGCCGTAGGTATGGCCACCAACATGATGCCTCACAACCTCTCGGAGGTAATAGATGGCATTATCGCTACGATAAACAACCCGGAGATTACCATTGCCGAGCTCATCGAGCACATCAAAGCGCCGGATTTTCCCACCGGAGGCATTATCTTCGACTATAAAGGCGTACAGGAAGCCCTCGCTACCGGCAGGGGCAGGGTAGTGGTACGCGCTCGTACCGAGATCGTAACCGACGATCGCGAGCGGGAGTCGATCATCGTTACCGAAATTCCCTATCAGGTAAACAAAGCCCAGTTGGTGGCCAAGATTGCCGAGTTGGTGAATGAGAAACGCATCGATGGCATCACCGATGTGCGCGACGAGTCGGACCGCGACGGTCTGCGCATCGTTGTGGAAGTGCGCCGCGACGCCATGGCCAGCGTTATCCTCAATCAGCTCTTCAAGCTTACGCCCCTGCAAACCAGTTTCGGCGTAAATAACGTAGCCTTGGTGCGGGGCCGCCCGATGACCCTGAATGTCAAAGACATCATTGAGGAGTTCATCAAGTTCCGCCTTGAAGTTATCGTGCGCCGCACCCGCTTTGATTTGCGCAAGGCCCTCAACCGGGCGCACATCCTTATTGGGTTGCTCATCGCCCTCGACTATCTCGATCAGGTCATAGAGCTCATCCGCAAGTCGGCTACCCCCGACGACGCCCGCGCCGGCCTTATGCGCGGCGATTTTATCGATGATAAAGACGCATTCTGGGAAAAGTTCCGACTGCTGGTAGAAGAGTCGCAAACGGAAGACTATCAGGTGGCGCCCGGCGAGGTACTCTCTGAAGATCAGGCCAAGGCCATCCTCGATATGCGCCTGCAACGCCTTACCGGCTTAGAGCGCGATAAGATCAAGGCAGAGTACGACGAGATCAAAAAACTCATCGAACGCCTGCGCGCCATCTTAGCCAGCGAAGAGCTGCAACGCGAGATCATCAAAGAAGAGCTCACAGAGATCAAAGCCAAATACGGCGACGCCCGCCGTACGGAGATCAGCTACTCCGATGGCGACATCTCCATCGAAGACCTCATCAAGGATGAAGATGTAGTGGTTACCATAAGCCACTTAGGCTACATCAAGCGCACGCCCACAAGCGAGTACCGGCAGCAGAGCCGCGGCGGCCGGGGCAGCCAGGGCAGCCGCACCCGCGATGAGGATTTTATTGAACACATGTTTGTAGCCAGCAACCACAATTACCTGCTGCTCTTCACCGAGCTGGGCAAGTGCCACTGGCTGCGCGTATACGAAATTCCGGAGGCCTCCAAAACGTCCGGCGGGCGCGTGATCCAAAATATCATCGATATTCCGAAGGAAGACAAGGTGCGGGCCTTTATTATCGTTAAAGACCTGAGCGACGCGGAGTTTCTCAACAACAACTACATCATGTTCTGCACCCGCCAGGGCATGGTGAAAAAAACCCAGGTGGAAGCCTTTAGCCGCCCGAGGGCCGGCGGTATTGCCGCCATCACCATCAACGACGGCGATCAACTGCTGGAGGCGCGGCTCACCAACGGCAACAGCCAGATATTTTTGGCTACCCGCCGGGGCAACGCCATTCGTTTTGAGGAAACCGACGTGCGGCCAATGGGGCGCACGGCTGCCGGCGTTCGGGGTATTGCGCTTCAGGGCAAAGCCGACGAAGTAGTAGGTATGGTGTGCATCGACCCCGAAACAGAAAAAGATGTAACCTTGCTGGTAGTGAGTGAAAAAGGTATGGGCAAACGCTCTGAGTATGAAGAATACCGACTCATCTCTCGCGGGGGCAAAGGGGTGCGCACCATGCTCGTAACGGATAAAACCGGCGCCGTCATCGCCATCAAAGCCGTGCGCGAAACCGACGATCTGATGATCTCCAACCGTTCGGGCGTAGTGATTCGGATGCCCGTCGACGATTTGCGCGTCATGGGACGCGCCACCCAAGGGGTGCGCGTCATTCGCCTCGACGAAGACGACTCCATTGCCGATATAACCGTCATTGCCAGAGAAGAGGCAGAACCCAACGGCGATGAAGCGGCTATGGAATCCAATGAAAATGCCGCCCCTGCGACGCATACTGAGGAGGAGGAATAGAACTTACTCAGTATTAACATTTTTGTAACTAACTTCGCAGCGCCGACTGCGTCGGAAGTATATAGTTTTGTCAAACTCAATTTATCCAAACTATGAAAAATCTTCTCTTCTTGCTGGCGTTCGTTCTGGTAGCAGGCTTCGCTCAGGCACAAGACGGCGAACGGGCGCTGAGAAAGGCGGGTAACGCATTTAGCGCTTACAACATCGACCCGTCGAACAACAAGAGCAAACTGCAGGAAGCGGTTACGGAAATAGAACTGGCTATGGCAGATGCTACCATCGCGGCTACGCCAAAAGCCTGGCAGACGAAAGGCGAGATTTACTCAGAAATTGCCAACCAAATTACCTCCATTCGTCAGGTAGGCCTCGGCAATGCCGACGACTTGCCCAAGGTGGAAAACCCCGCTTTGATCGCTTACGAAGCCTTTGCACGCGCCTTTGAATTAGGCGTAAAGAAGTTTGAAAAGAAAGACGCCCTTAAAGGCCTGCAAGCTACGCAGGGCAGTCTTTACAATCTGGGCATCTACGCTTATGAAGATGGCGCTTATGCCAGTGCTTTTATGAACTTTGAGGGCGTGTTGAAAATACACGACATGCTCAAGCAAAACGGCGAAGCCAGCTCTTTAGAGGAAGGCACGGCCTACAACGACCAACTCTACATCACGGGTCTGGCTGCCCTCAATGCAGAAAAATTGGCCGAAGCGCGCCCGTACTTCCAGAAGTTGTACGATGCCAAGTCGGATAAGCCGGCGGTATACGAAGCCCTGTATCGCATCGCTTCGGAAGACAACATCGAGGCTGCCTATACTTATCTCGAAGAAGGCCGCCGCCTTCATCCCGATGACGTATCGCTGCTCTTTGCCGAGATCAACCACTTCCTGCGCATCAACAAGCTTGATGCCCTGATCACCAAGCTCCAGGCGGCCATTGAGAAGGAGCCGGGTAATATTTCCCTCTACTCGACCCTGGGCAACGTATACGACAACCTCTACCAGCGCGAGTTTGAAGCCGGCAACAAAGCCAAGGCTGATGAATATTTCCAGCAGGCGCTTAGTTATTACAACCAAGCCCTGGGTCGCGATCCGCAGTATTTCGACGCCATCTACAGCATTGGCGCCCTGTACTTCAACCGCGCTGCCGTACTGACCAAAGAGCAGATCAGCTTAGGCGTATCCGCTGCTGATCAGAAACGCTTCGACGAACTGGCTAACCTCATCAACGGCGACTTTGAAAAGGCTCTGCCTTATTTCAAGCAGTGCGAGCAGATCAACCCCAACGATCAGAACACCCTGATCGCCTTGAAGGAAATCTTTGCCCGTAAGAACGACTTTACGGTTTCCGGCGAGTTTAAAACCCGCTTGGAAAAAGTACAGGGCGGCGGCAAAAATGAAACCTCTTACTTTAAGAACTAATAAGGCTGAGGCCTGTTGTTCAGAGAACAGGCTCTTACCCCTATAGCGCCAAAGACAGACCGGCCGGAGCCTTTCCCTGCCCGTCTGTCTTTGCTTTTTTCAACGAACCAAATTTACCAGATTTATATGCGCCACATTACCGTTATCGGAGCCGGGGCTATGGGCAATGGCATCGCTCATGTGTTTGCTCAAAACGGCTTCTCCGTATCATTGGTAGACGTATCCCAGCCCGCGCTCGATAAGGCCGTAGCCACCATAGGCGGCAACCTCGATCGCATGATCAAGAAAGAAACCATCACGGAGGAAGTAAAGACCGCCACCTTAGCCAATATCCGGACGTTCACGGAAATGGCAGCCGGCGTACAACAGGCCGATTTAGTGGTGGAAGCCGCTACGGAAAATGTAGCGCTCAAACTCGATATCTTCCGCCAGCTCGACAGCTTAGCGCCGGCCGAGGCGCTGTTGGCCACCAATACTTCTTCGATTTCTATTACTCAGATTGCGGCAGTAACCCGCCGGCCGGGCCAGGTCATTGGGATGCACTTCATGAACCCCGTGCCTGTGATGAAATTAGTGGAGGTGATTCGGGGGTACGCTACTACCGACGCTGTGACGGAGGTGGTGATGGACCTCTCCCGCCGATTGGGCAAAACGCCGGTAGAGGTGAATGACTATCCGGGCTTTGTAGCCAACCGCATCCTGATGCCCATGATCAATGAGGCCATTTATACCCTTTATGAAGGCGTGGCCGGGGTTTCGGAAATTGATACGGTGATGAAATTGGGCATGGCGCACCCGATGGGGCCGCTCCAGTTGGCCGATTTTATAGGCCTCGACGTTTGCCTGTCGATTCTTCATGTATTACACGAGGGTTTTGGCAACCCCAAATATGCGCCATGCCCGCTGTTGGTGAACATGGTGCGCGCCGGCAGGATCGGCGTAAAAGGCGGAGAGGGCTTTTATACCTATGCCGCCGGCAGCAAAGAGCTGGTGGTGTCGGCCCGCTTTCGATAGCTTGCAGTTGAGGTAGCAGGCTGCCCGGGTGAGGGATGGCAGCGGTATGGGCTTAGGCCCCGGCGACCCCAAAGGGAGCCGGGGCCTAAGCCCATAAGAGCGGACAGCCCGGCCCCGCGCGCTTAGCCGTATCCCTCCTGCGCAGCCAACTGCCCGCGCGCGGGGACACCCCCAAATAATAAAATGAAAAGCAGATAGGCTGCCAAATTTTCCCTACTTTTGGCCGAAAAGGATGCAGATGGGAAAATGGATGATGCTGATACTCGTGTTGTGGGCGGCGCAAGCCCAAGGGCAGGAGGCCGACTCGGCGCTATACCGAAAGGCTTACGCGCTGGCGCATCGCTACATCATCACCGACGGGCATGTAGACCTGCCTTACCGGCTCAAGGTGCAAAACTTCAGGCCGACGAAAGAATACGTAGGTATCCCGCTCCAGACCGAGGATGGCGATTTTGATTATGTGCGCGCCAAGGAAGGCGGGCTGGATGCGCCGTTCATGTCTATCTACATTCCCTCTTCTTATCAGCGGCAAGGCGGTGCTAAGGAGCTGGCCGACTCGCTTATCGACATGGTGCGCAGTATTGCCGTGGCGCATCCCGATAAGTTTGCCATTGCGGTTTCGCCCGATGAAGTGGAGCGGCAGTTTGCGCAGGGCCTGATTTCACTGCCGATGGGTATGGAAAACGGGGCGCCCATAGGCAATAAGCTGCGGAATGTGCGGTATTTTCATCGGAGAGGCATCCGCTATGTGACGCTTACCCACGCTACGGATAACCTGATTTGCGACTCGTCGTACGACACCACCCGGACTTGGAATGGGCTGAGCCCCTTTGGCCGCAAGGTAGTGCGCGAGATGAACCGGGTGGGCATGATGATTGATATTTCGCATGTGAGCGATAGCGCGTTTTGGCAGGTGATGGCGCTGAGCAAGGCGCCCTGCATAGCCAGCCATAGCTCGGCGCGGGTGTTTACGCCTGGCTTTGAGCGCAATATGAACGACGATATGATCCGGCGGCTGGGCCGGAACGGCGGTGTGATTATGATTAACTTTGGCAGCACCTTCCTCGATATTGAGGTACAGCGCCACAGCGACAGCCTGCGGCAGGTGTTGCAGGCGCAAATGACGGAGCGCAACCTAAACCGGCGCAGTCCGGAGGGCAAAGCTTTTATCGAGCAGTTCAGGCAGGAGAATCCCGCGCTGTATTCGGACGTAGACAAGGTGGCCGACCACATCGACCACGTGGTAAAGCTGGCCGGCATCGACCATGTAGGGCTGGGCTCCGACTACGATGGGGTAGGGGATAGCCTGCCGGTGGGCCTCAAGGATGTGAGCGACTACCCCAATCTCATTTATGTGCTGCTGAAGCGGGGCTACAGCGAGGAAGACATTGCGAAGATATGCTACCGAAACCTGTTTAGGGTGTGGCGGGCTGTGGAAGCGGCGACTCAACCATAAAACCTCTCTTAGATGGCGGCTTATGTGCTGAAACGACTGTTGCTATTTTTGCCAACCCTGCTGGCGGTGTCGATGCTGGCTTTCGGGCTGAATAAATGCGCCCCGGGCGACCCGGTGACGCAGTTTATGACCTTGGATGAAAACAGCAAAACCGGCGCCGACTACCAGCGCTATCAGCGGGTATACGCAGAGACGGCCGTGCGCATGGGGCTAAATAAGCCGGCTTTTTACCTGCAACTCACCACGGCGGCTTATCCGGATACCTTGTATAAGGTGTTGCAGGCCGACCACCGCGCCAACCTGAGCCGTCTGGTAGCGCGCTATGGCTGTTGGCCCGAAATTCAGACCTATTACAAGGCGTTGCAGCGAGCCGAGGCGGCGTTTGTATACGCCGGGTTGCGCTCGGATGCATCCATTGCGGCCCGCACGGCTTTACTACAGTTGTACGGACAGCACGAGCCCGGGCCCATTGGCGCTCGCTTAGACACCATAGGGATGGCCCTCAGTCGAGATAGCGCGCTGGCAGCGCATGGGCGGCCGGCCTACGCAGCCCTGACAGATGCCTGCCGGGCTGTGGAAGCAGGAGCAACCCCCTGGAAGCACTACATCCCTGCTTTGTATTGGCAGGGCTTCGACAACCAGTACCACCATTGGTTAGGCGGGGTACTGAAGGGCAATTGGGGGGTAAGTTACCGCGACGAGCGCCCTGTTTTTGCAAAAATAGCCGATGCGGCCCGTTGGACGCTGCTGCTCAACCTGCTGGCCATAGCGCTGGCATACCTGATAGCCATACCCATAGGCGTGTACTCGGCGGTGCGCCCTGGCGGGCGTTTTGACCGCTGGTCGAATGTTGCCTTACTGGCGCTGTATTCTCTGCCGGGCTTCTGGGTAGCCATCTTGCTGACGGTGTTTTTTACCAATCCGCAGTATGGTATGGACTGGTTTCCGAGCATGGGCGTAGGCGAGCCCGGGCGTGGCGACTCGTGGTGGGATGCGCTGCAACTGAGGGCCTCCCACTTGTTTTTACCGGTAGCGGCGCTTACCTATGGCTCGCTGGCTTTTATTGCCCGGCAGGTGAGAGGTAGTATGGCCAAAGCCTTGAGTGAAGATTTTGTGCGCACTGCCCGCGCCAAGGGGCTGCCTGAGCGAACCGTGATCTGGAAGCATGCCTTTCGCAATGCCTTATTTCCGCTCATTACGCTGTTTTCGGGCATACTGCCGGCGGCGCTGGCGGGTTCGGTAGTGGTGGAAGCCATTTTCAACATTCCGGGCATGGGCTTTCTGACCATAGAATCGATACTCAACAAAGACTGGCCGGTGGTATACGCTGTACTGATGATGACGGCCCTGCTGACGGTGGCGGGTATCCTATTAGCCGACTTGCTGTATGCCTGGGCTGACCCCCGGGTGCGACTATCTTAAAAGGAAAAGACAGCTATGCAAACCCAGGAAATACAAAAAAAGCAAGCGGAAGACGCTTCACCCCTGCGCCAAAAGGCCATGCGCTGGTCGATGCGCTTTTTGTACCTGCTGCTGTTTTTGGCTGTTTTTGGCGATTTTATAGCCAACGATAAGCCTTGGCTATGCCGCTTGGATGGCGCCTGGTATATGCCCGTAGCCCGCGAGCTGCTGGTGAAGGCAGGCGTGGCTCGCTGGCCGGCAAATTTGGTAAACCTCGACTGGCATGCGCAGCGCTATGATTTGAGCATCTGGCCTCCCATCCGCTACGCAGCAGGCACCATTGACCTGAAAAACAGCAATTATGTAAGCCCTGTGGCGCCCCAACAGGTTGAGCACTGGCGCTTCCGGCACTGGCTGGGCGCCGATCGGCTGGGGCGCGATACGGCGGCGGGCTTAGTAGCAGGCGCGCGCACGGCCGTATGGGTGGGGCTGGTGGCCATGTCTATTGCCGGGTTCATTGGGCTGCTGCTGGGGTCGCTGGCCGGCTTTTTTGGCGATAGAGGTCTTACCGTGAGCAGAGCCGGCCTGTTGGGCGGGTTGGCAGGGCTGTTGGCGGGTGGGTTTTATGGATTTGTGGCCCGGCCGCTGCTCTGGCAACAAAATGCAACGTGGGCCGTACTGTCGGGCTGCGCGCTGCTGGCTGTTTTTATCATTGGATTAGCCTGGCTCGCCCATAATATGCTGGGGCGGCTGCCCTGGTGGCGCAGGAGAGCAACCCTGCCCATAGATACGTTGGTGATGCGGCTCGTAGAAATCATCGACGCCATGCCGGGCTTGTTGTTGTTGCTGGCCGTGATGGCCATTGTAAGTCGGCCGTCTATCGGGATTGTTGTCGTTGTCATTGGCCTCATAGGCTGGCTGGGCGTTGCCCGCTTTGTGCGCGCCGAGTTGCTGCGCATTCGCCACTTTGAATACATTGATGCGGCCCGGGTGGCCGGCCTGTCGGAGTGGCGGGTGCTGTGGCGGCACGCCCTGCCCAATGCGCTGCGCCCCGTAGTGACAACCTTAACCTTCGGGGCGGCAGCCGCTATATTGTTGGAATCTTATCTGTCGTTTTTGGGTATAGGTTTGCCGCCGGAGATCGTCACTTGGGGCGGCCAGATACAAGCTGTGCGCTCCAATATCAATGCCTGGTGGCTGGCTATATTTCCGGGCTTGGCTATATTTTTTACGGTAGCTTCACTTAATTTATTGGGAGAGGGGCTATTGGAAAGGCAAAAACAGTAGCCATTGCTGTCTTAGCGGGCTACCGCTCCTTTTTATAAAAAACCCATCTCGCGCATCTCAACTTTTTACCGACCGCATTGTTTCGACCTCAAAATAATTTGAGACAAAATAGTTCGAGAACAAATTATTCGAGACCAATGCGAAAACTGTTGTTTATTGCTATCTGCTGGGTGCTGGCGGGCGCCCTAAGCGCCGCCTGGAGCCAGACAACCATCAAAGGGAAAGTTACGGACGCGCTCAACAACGAGCCCATCCCTTTTGCCAACGTCATCTTGCTGGGTACCGACCAAGGCGCCACCACCGACGACAACGGCAACTATGAGATTGCCGGCCTCAAGCCGGGCCTGTACGACGTTCAGGCCAGCTTTCTGGGGTATCAGGATATGACCGTCTATGAAGTACAAACGACGACCGCCCGCCCGGCAGAGGTCAACTTTGAACTTGCCGGGCAGGCCGAAAACCTTACAGAGGTAGTCGTTCAGGCGTCCCCGTTCAAAAAAACGGAAGAGAGCCCTCTCAGCCTGCGCACCATAGGCGTATCCGAAATACAGCGCAACCCCGGCGGCAACCGCGACATCAGCCGCGTGGTACAGGTATTGCCGGGCGTGACCACCTCGGCGTCCTTCCGCAACGATCTTATCATTCGGGGCGGGGCGCCCAATGAAAACCGCTTTTACCTCGACGATGTAGAAGTGCCCAACATTAACCACTTTGCTACCCAGGGCGCCGGCGGCGGCCCGGTAGGCCTGCTCAACGTCAACTTTATTCGCGAAGTAGACTTCTTCAGCGGCGCTTTTCCCGCCAATCGGGGCAACGCCCTCAGCTCGGTGTTCCAATTCCGGCAGCGCGATGGCCGCAGCGATCGGGTTGGCGCCACTTTTATGCTCAGTGCCACCGACATTGGCGCCACCTTAGAAGGCCCCATAGGAGAAAAGACCACCTTTATGGCTTCAGCCCGGAGGTCGTACCTTCAGTTTTTATTTCAAGCGCTGGGGCTTCCCTTCCTGCCCACGTACAACGACTTTCAGGTAAAGGTCAAGCACAAGTTCGACCAACGCAACGAGCTCACGTTCATAGGGCTGGGCGCCGTTGATCAATTCAACCTCAACCTCGAAGCCAATGAAACCGAGGAGCAGCAGGCTATACTCGACCAATTGCCCTCCTCGCCTCAATGGAACTACACCAATGGCTTAGTATACAAACACTACCGCAACGACGGTTACTGGACGCTGGTGCTGAGCCGCAATATGCTCAACAACGAGGCCGAAAAATACCTCCGCAACGACGATAGTACCGAAGATAACCTGCTGCTGCGCTACCGATCGCAGGAGATCGAAAACAAGTTCAGAGCTGAAGACAACCGGCAACTGGGGGCCTACAAGCTCAACTACGGCCTAGGCTACGAGTTTGTGAAGTTCAATAATAATACCTTCAACCGCATCTTCACCAATGCCGGCCCGCAAGACATCAACTTCAGCTCTGCCTTCTCCATGAATCGCTATGGCTTCTTTGGTCAGATCAGTCGCAAGTGGATGAATGATCGCCTTTCGGCCTCGCTGGGCTTTCGGGCCGATGGCAATGATTTTACCGATGGAGGTGAAAACCCGCTCAGCCAGTTTTCACCTCGCCTGTCTTTGAGTTATGCCATTACCGAGCGGATATCGGCCAACTTTAATACGGGCATCTACTATCAGTTGCCCTCGTACCTGCTGTTGGGCTATCAGGAGGATGGCCGCTTCGTCAACCGCGACAATGGCGTCAATTACCTGCGGAATGCTCAGGTAGTAGGCGGCTTGGAGTGGAACACCAGCACCAGCGCTAAAATAACCGTCGAGGCGTATTACAAAGCCTATACGGATTATCCCTTTCTGCTGCGCGACAGCGTAACTTTGGCCAACTTAGGCGGCGATTTTGGGGTAGTAGGCAACGAGCCGGCCGTACCCCGCAGCGACGGTCGCAGCTATGGTCTGGAGTTTTTGTTCCAGCAACGGCTTTTTAAAGGCTTCTACGGCATAGTGTCTTATACTTTGGGCTGGAGCGAATTTCAGGATCGCAACTTCGACTTCATTCCCTCCTCCTGGGACGCCCGCCATATCGTCAACTTAGCCCTTGGCAAGCGCTTTGGCAAAAATTGGGAGGCCGGCCTCAACTGGCGCTTTCAGGACGGCCTGCCCGCTACGCCGTTTTCGGACCTGTCGAGCTTAGTAGCCAACTGGGACCGCAACGGGCGCGGTATCCCCGACTATGCCCGCCTCAATACCCTTCGCAGCGACGCCTTCAGCGCCATCGACTTCCGAATCGATAAAAAATGGTTCTTTCGCCAGTGGAGCCTTAACCTCTATCTCGATGTGGAAAACATCACTGGCGCCGCCGTAGGCCGCGATCAACTGCTGCTCGACCGCCCCCTCGACGCTGATGGCAAACCCATAGGCGGCGGCATCATCGAAAACCCCGATGCTCCGGCCGCCGAGCAACGCTACCGCTTAAAGACCATTAACGATGCCGTAGGAACGCCGTTGCCGAGCGTGGGGATTATGATTGAGCTGTAGCTCGTACCCTATTGTCTTGGATGTTTATGTGTATGCTACGCCGCTTACCGGAATAGCTATGCCACCGGCTTCCCGCTTGCCGCCTCCATGAGGTCAAACCAATCCTCTCGGCTCAGCGGGAAATCTAAGGCTGTTGTTGCTGCTTTTAGCCTTTCGGGTCGGGTGGTGCCTAATACGGGCAAAATTCCGGAAGGATGCTTCAGAAGCCAGGCCAGCATGAGCACGTCTTCGCGGCCATCAGCCATTTCGCTTAGCTTAGCCGTAAGACGGGTGGGGGCCGAGTCGTCGTGCAAGGCGCTGAAATACCGGCTGCCGCCCAACGGACTCCAAGCCATAGGCCGCATGTGCAGCCGCAGGCATTGGTCGAGGGTTCCATCCCAAAAGGGTTGCCTGTGCAGCAGGCTGCATTCGATTTGATTGGTGGCCACTGGCGTGAGTTGTCGAAGCAGTTTTACCTGATTGGGGGTGAAATTCGACACGCCGAAATGTAATATCTTGCCCTGTTCTTTGAGCGTGGCTATGGCCTCTGCAATTTCGTGGGGGTCCATCAGCGGATCGGGGCGGTGAATGAGCAGCAGGTCGAGGTAGTCGGTGCGCAACTGCCGCAGAGAAGCTTCTGTACTGGCTACAATATGGGCTTTGCTGGTATCGTAACTTTTTACCCGATGGCCGGGCCGGTTGGCCGATATCAACTTGATGCCACATTTGCTCACCAACTGCATTTGGGTGCGCAGATGGCTCTTGCCTGCCAGGGCGGCGCCAAACTCGGCTTCTGTGGTATAATCGCCATAAATGTCGGCATGGTCAAAAGTAGTGATGCCCAGCGAGAGGCAGGTTTCCATCAGCGCCAGCATGCCGTTAGCGTCTAATTTTTTGCCCCATTGCCCCCAGGTCATCACGCCGGCTACCAACCGGGAGAAAAAGGGGCCATTGTCTGAAAGTTGAACGGATGGTACCATAGGACGCTAAGTTAAAAGCTTTATGGAAAAAGCCCAACTTGGCAATTATTAAAAAATCGTTACCTTTGCAAACGAACATTCATTCGTATGAACGATCCTGTATTGTTGGGTTCGGTAGAAACTTCTGTAAATGAGGGCATTGCTACCATTGTATTTGCCCACCCGGCCCATAATTCAATGCCTGGAGCCCAATTGGCCCGGCTGAAAGAAGCCATTGAAGCTGCCGGCGCCAACCCCGGCATAAGGGTCATTATACTGGCAAGCGGCGGCGATCGCACTTTTTGCGCCGGCGCCAGCTTCGATGAGCTGGCTGCGCTGGAAGATTTTCCTGCCGCGCATCGGTTTTTTCTGGGTTTCGCCCACGTTATCAATGCCATGCGTCGTTGCCCTAAGTTTATCCTGGCTAAAGTGCAGGGCAAAGCCATTGGCGGCGGCGTGGGCTTAGCGGCTGCGGCCGATTACTGCGCCGCTACCTCCAGAGCCGATGTCAAGCTCAGCGAGCTGGCTGTAGGTATTGGTCCTTTTGTAGTAGGGCCTGCTGTGGCCCGCAAAGTGGGGCAGGCTGCTTTTCAGCAACTGGCTATCGACGCGGAGTCGTTTCAGTCGGCCGACTGGGCGCTGCAAAAAGGACTTTACCAGGAGGTACTGCCCGATATAGCCGCCTTAGACGAGCATTTGTTGGCATTGGCTCGTCGCTTGGCGGCTTCCAGCCCTCAGGCCATGCGCCGTCTTAAAGAGATTAGTTGGGAAGATGCTACCCACTGGGACGATCTGCTCTACCAACGCGCAGCCATAAGCGGCGAGCTGGTGCTCACAGAGCCTGCCCGCACGGCCATTGCCCGGTTTAAGGGCAAATAAAATGAACAATTGGCGCCCCTGAGGTGTCCATCCAATATCGGGCTTGGCCCCGTTGAGGCTAATGCCAAATAATGACCAAGTTGCCCGAGCTGCCTGTTTCGGCAGGCAGCCGGGTTTATTCCTGCCGCGGGGGCAGATATAAGCAGTTGCCATGTACGCCACCACAACTACCAAATCAAAAAAACGCATCGACCACCAGACGTTGTTGCAAGGCTTCGAACTTATGGCCGTCGCCAAGGCCATGACCGACCTCTACGAGGCCAACTTCAAACTGGTCTCTAAATACGTTCATGCTACCAGCCGAGGGCATGAGGCCGTACAGCTAGCCCTCGGTATGCAGCTCAAAGCCCAGGACTATGTGTCGCCCTATTACCGCGACGACGCCATGCTGCTGGGTATGGGCTTGCGCCCTTATGAGCTGATGCTCCAACTGCTGGCCAAGGCCGACGACCCCTTCTCCGGTGGCCGTACTTATTATGGTCATCCCAGCCTCCGCCGCCCCGATCTGCCCAAGATTCCGCACCAGTCTTCTGCCACCGGTATGCAGGCCATCCCGGCCGCCGGCGTAGCTATGGGCCTTCAGTACCGCGAAATTACGGGCCTGGATCATTGGTCGCCTGAAACCGCTCCTGTAGCCGTATGCTCTTTAGGCGACGCTTCCGTGACGGAAGGCGAAGTGTCGGAAGCTTTCCAAATGGCCGCGCTGCGGCAGTTGCCCATCTTGTTTCTGGTACAGGATAACGGTTGGGATATCTCCGCTACGGCCGCCGAAACGCGGGCGCAGGACGCCTATGAGTACAGTCGAGGTTTCCACGGCTTAGAGGCCATAAAAATAGAAGGCAACGACTTTGAAGCCTGCTATGCCGCCTTCAGTCGCATCCTCGCTACCATGCGCGCCGAACGCCGCCCCTTCCTCGTACACGCCAGTGTGCCCCTGCTCAATCATCATACCTCGGGCGTGCGCCGCGAGTGGTACCGCGATGATCTGGAAGAGCACCAGACCCGCGACCCCTACCCCCTGCTGCGCGCCGAGCTGCTGCGTGCCGGCAGCTCCGAGGCGGAGTTGGAGGCCGTCGAGGTCCGCGCCCGGAGTCGGGTAGAGGCCGATTTCCAGGAGGCTCTCGCCGCACGGGACCCCGAACCCCACGAGCTTTTTGTCCACGACTTTGCCCCTACGCCCATCACCCGGGAAGTAGGGGAGCGCGAGCCCGCTGCCGCGGCCCCCATCGTCATGGTCGACTGTGCCCTGCACGCCATCGAAGAGCTCATGCACGAACATCCCGAATGCCTGCTCTATGGTCAGGATGTCGGCGGCAGGCTCGGCGGCGTGTTTCGTGAAGCCGCTACACTGGCCCAAAAGTTCGGCCACGATCGCGTCTTCAACACGCCCATTCAGGAGGCTTTTATTGTAGGCAGCACCGTAGGTATGTCGGCCGTGGGTCTCAAGCCCATCGTAGAGGTACAGTTTGCCGACTATATCTGGCCAGGCCTCAATCAGCTCTTTACAGAAGTAAGCCGCAGTTGCTACCTCTCCAATGGCAAATGGCCCGTGAGCATGGTGCTGCGCGTACCCATAGGCGCTTACGGTAGCGGCGGCCCCTACCACAGCAGCAGTGTAGAGTCGGTGCTAACCAATATCCGCGGGATAAAAATTGCCTACCCCAGCAATGGCGCCGATCTCAAGGGCTTGCTCAAAGCTGCTTACCAAGACCCTAACCCCGTGGTTATTCTTGAACACAAAGGTCTCTACTGGTCAAAAGTACCTGGCACAGAAGCCGCTCGAACTCCTGAGCCGGCCGCCGATTACATCCTGCCTTTGGGCAAAGCCCGTACGGTACTTGCCGCCGCCGACAGCGTTGTGGCCGACGGCCAGAGTATGCTGGTCGTAGCCTATGGAATGGGCGTTCACTGGGCCGTCAATGCTGCACGCAGTTTGCCAGGTCAGGTAGAAGTCCTCGATCTGCGCACCCTGTTTCCCCTTGACGAAGAGGCCATCTTCACCGCCGCCCGCCGCCACGGGCGCATCCTTGTCATTACTGAAGAACCCGTCAATAATACTTTCGCCCAGAGTATAGCCGCCCGCATCCAGCAGGAATGTTTCCGCTATCTGGACGCTCCCGTACAAGTGATCGGCAGCGAAAACCTGCCCGCCATCCCCCTCAACAGTAACCTCGAACACGCTATGTTGCCCAATGCCGAGAAAGTAGGCGAAGCCATGCGCGCATTGCTGGCTTATTAGGGCTGTCCCTTTTGGGGCCCCGCCGTGTAACATTCACTTTTAATATCACCACGGGCGGCGCCGCCGCGTCCTCACTCCGTTCGGCCGGGTAAACGTGTTCCGCTCTTATGCGCTCGTGCCTCACGCATACCGCTGCACCCCCTGGTCCGAAGGCACTGGCTTAATGAGAAGTCTTATCGCGCCCATTTTCGGGTCGCTACCATGGCATGAGGGTAGTCGGCGCCGAGTTTAACGTGGAGAGTTTCCTGCTCCTTGAAGCTGAGCTGGTCGGGTTGGTGTACCTTTTCGGGAGGCAGATTGTTGAGCTCTGGCAGCCAGTGTTTGACGTATTCGCCCTGGGGGTCGTATCGTTTGGCTTGCACGAGAATGTTGAAGTAGCGGTCTTCGCGGGGGTCGCTGCCAACGCCGGCAACGTAATTCCAGTTGCCCCAATTACTACATACATCGTAATCAATGAGTACCGACTCAAAGTACTCGGCGCCCATTTGCCAGTTGATTCGCAGGTCTTTGGCCAAAAAACTGGCTACGTTTTGGCGGCCGCGGTTGCTCATAAAGCCTGTGGCAGCCAACTCGCGCATGTTCGCATCAATGAAGGGGACGCCGGTAGCCCCTTCGGCCCATTGGTTAAAGAGGCGCCAGTCGTCGCGCCACTTAGGGTCGGCGTCTTCGCGGGCGCCGCCTTTATAGAAAATTTTATTGCCATGTTTTTTACCCATCAAGCGGAAGAAGTCGCGCCAGAGCAGCTCAAAAAACAGCCAATAGGTGCTGTCATTGCCGCCGCGCTCGCTTTCATAGCGCTTAATCTCATGGTAGATGAGTTTGGGCGACAGACAGCCTTGGGCCAGCCAGGGCGAAAACTTGGAAGAGTAGTCGGCGCCTATAAGTCCATTTCGGGTTTCTTTATAGGTTTTGATGGCGTTGGTATCCCAAAGGTAATGGCGCAGCCTGCGTAGGGCTTCTGTTTCGCCTCCGCGGAAAGGCAGCACGCTGCGAGGGTCGGGCTCGATGGGCTCATGGCCAAAATCGGCCAAACATGGCAGCTCGCCGGGTGCGGCTACCACACTGGCGCCCGGCACACGAGCAGGGGAGGGTAGGGGCTGGCGCACAGGCACGAAGCGCTCCACCTCCTTGCGAAACTGAGTAAAGACATCGGGGGTATGGGCTACAGGGAAAGGTAGGTCGGCGGTGTAGTACAGCATCTTTCCCCGAAAGTAGCGCATCTCTAAGCCAATGGCCCAAAGGTTTTTTTCCATCGCATTTTGCACAGCAACTTCTTCCTGTATGGGATCGCGATTGCAGAATACCCAGGAGGCGCCCGTTTCGCGGGCAAGAGCAGGCACTACATCTTCGGGCAGGCCCGTTCGAACCACCAGATCGGAGCCCAAAGCGCGCAACGAATGCCGGAGATCGGCAATGCTGTCGATGATGAATTGCGCCCGGTAGACGCCCGTTTTGGGAAAGCCATACCAACGAGTTTTGCCCCGGAAGAGACGATCGTCAAAGACATAGACGGGAATGATTTCATCTGCCTGTCGGAGGGCCTCTGTAAGGGCTTCGTTGTCGTGGAGCCGCAAATCCTGCCGGAACCAGACGATAACTCTTCGTTTCGCCATGAGTTGTAATATATTAAGCGTAAACGCGATAATTTTTTCAAAAACTATTGAAAGGACAACAATCCCAATCTCCCAAGGTTGCAAAAAAAGGAGGCATTTTACAAGGGATTGCAATAAGGATTTGCAACTTAAAAGGGAGAGCGCGCGTTAGGCCTTGCATGAACTGGGAACAAGTACAAAAAGAAGCGCAGGTGCGCACATCGCGCAGCGGCGGGCCGGGTGGGCAACATGTCAACAAGGTGGAGACCCGGGTAGAGCTCGTCTTTTACCCGGAAGCCTCGCTGGCCTTTACTACCCAGGAAAAAACAGCATTGATGGCTTTTCTGGAAGGCAAGCTTACTGCGGATGGAGCCTTGTTGACCGCCAGCCAGGAGTCGCGCTCCCAGGCCCGGAACCGCGAATTGGCATGGGAAAAGCTGGAGCGCCTGCTGCGCGAGGGCATACAGCCGCCTAAACCGCCGCGTCAGGCCGGGGCTTTTGCGCCAAGCCCCCAGACGAGGAAAGCCGTAAAGTCGAAATTGTCGGAAAAAAAAGCATCGCGACGATCGCCAGACTTATCTTCCTTCGAAGAGGATTAATTTTTTAAGGCCGCTAAAATGCCCAGCTTTTCCGATATTCGCACCGCATTGCGCATTCAGGAAAGTTATGCCCGATTCATTACCACATCAATTCATTGCCATCGAGGGCAATATCGGCGCCGGAAAGACAACCCTTTCCCGGAAGCTGGCGGCTGATTTTAATGCGAGGCTCATTCTGGAGCAATTTTCAGATAACCCCTTTTTGCCCTTTTTTTATGAAAATCCCGAGCGTTATGCCTTTACTGTGGAGCTTTTCTTTATGACGGAGCGCCACAAACAGCTTCAGGAAGAACTGGCCCAGACTCAGTTGTTCAATCAGCAGGTAGTAGCCGACTACTTTTTTCTCAAAACGCTGCTCTTTGCGCACAACAACCTCAAAGACGATGAGTATCGATTGTTTCAGCGGCTATTCCATATCCTGAACGCCAATTTTCCCAAGCCCGACCTGCTGGTATATCTACATCGCCCGATCGATGCGCTGGCGGCCAACATCCGCAAGAGAGGCCGGGAGTTTGAGCAAAAAATAGACACCAGTTATCTGGAGCAGATACAGCAGGCCTATTTTGATTTTTTTAAAACCAGCAACGACCTGGCAGTGCTTATCCTTGATGTCAGCCAAATCGATTTTGTGAGCAGATCCGCTGATTATGATGCTATTGTAGAGGTTCTTCGCCAACCTTACTCGCCGGGTATACACCGGCTAAGGCTTTATTGACCTATTCTCGCAGCTAACCTCCTTCCACCCTGGGAACGGTAAAAAAGAAAGTGGCTCCTTGATCCGGGACGGATTCAAACCAAATTTTTCCACCGTTTTTTTCTACGATCTTTTTGCAAATGGCTAAGCCGATACCCGTACCTGCATAGACGTCTCGGGTATGCAGGCGTTGGAAGATTTCAAATACTTTATCCTGGTATTCGGCTTCTATGCCAATGCCATTGTCTTTGACGTAAAAGCGCCAGTAGCCGATTACCGGAGCAGCGCCAATGGAGAGTATGGGCGTTTGGCCCGGAGGTTGGTATTTGAGCCCGTTGGTGACGAGATTTTGGAAAACCTGTTTGGCATTGGTGCGACTATACAGGATGGCCGGCAAGTCCGGGCTGACGTCTATGCGGGCCTTTTTTGCTTTAATATCAGCCTGGAGGTCGCGCAGAACTTCCTGTACCAATTCGCGGGTATCAACCGGCTCTTTGGCTTCATCCAACAGATCAATTCTCGACATGGCCAGCAGGTCGTTAATGATCTGCTCCATGTCCTTAGCGCCCAATATGGCGTAGTCAATGTATTCTATTTCTTGAGGTCGGAGGCGTTTTTCTACGCGCCGTTTGAGCAGTTGCATAAAACTAACCACATTGCGCAGCGGCGATTTTAGGTCGTGCGATGCCACATGGGCAAACTGCTGAAGTTCTGAGTTGGAGCGGGCCAGTTTGGCGTTTACTTCGGCCAGCTCCTGTACGCGCTCATTCAAGGCGCGGGTTTGCTCCCGCACGCGAGCCTGTAGTAGGCGCTTTTGCTGATAAGTATTGAGGCTGTAAGCCAAAAAGCCAAAGAGTAAGAGCCCGCCGAGGATGGCGATGGCCTTAAAGCCGGGCGTTTGGGTGAAGTAAGGCTTTACAATAAAGCGAAAGGTAGCGGGCTCGGGGCTTTCAAGACCCGACTGGCTGATGGCGTACACTTTGAAGGTATACCCGCCTGGGGGCAGGTTGGAGTAGCGGGCTTCTAAGTTGGCGGTGCGCACCCACTGCTGGTCGTATCCTTCTAAGCGATAGCGGTACAAAAGCCTGCCGCGGCTTTTGAAGGAAATACCCACAAAGGAAAAAGACAGGAAGTTTTCGGCAGGAAGGAGCTCAACAGGCTGGTTGAGGCGATGTACTTTCTTTTCGCCGCCCAATACGCGGGTTATGTACACGGCAGGGCGGTATTTATCGGAAAGAAAGGCCTGCTTTCGGATGATCATCAACCCGAGGCTGGTGCCTATGGCGAGTTCGCTGCTGCCCTTTAAGGCCAGGGCTGTGATGTTTTCGGAGATGAGGCCGTCGGTTTTGCGCAGGACGTTGAGGGAAAGGGAGCGCTGTTGAAAGTTGATATGGTCTATTTTGACCAACCCCCGATTGGTGCCGGCCCAGATGCTGCTGCCATCGATGATGATGTCGCGGCAAATGTTGCTGGGCATACCTTCCTCCTGGTCAATGGTCCATACATCATTGCCTTTCATCAGCAGTATGCCCTCTCCTTCAGCAGAAAAAACCATGACGCCATCGTTGAGCTGGCCAATGCCGTTGATGCGTGAGCGGAAAACGGGCTGGAGGTCGGCCCATAGCAGGGTGTCTGCCTTTTCTATCATGATGAGCCCACGGCTGTTGTCGTCCATCCAGAGGCGGCCCTCCCGGTCTTTATAAACCGCATAAGACCGGCTGGAGATGATGGGCTGTTCGGTCAGGCTACTGCTCAATCGGATGGTTTCCGTGGCCGGCCAGGTAAAAACGCCTTGTTGGGTGGCCATGCTCAGGGCGCCGTCTTCGGCCAGCGACAGGTATTTAACCGGAATTCTATTGCTGAGCTGCTGAACGCGGTTTTGCGCAAAACTAAAAAGCCCTATGTCTGTACCCAAGGCCAGCGCGCCGTCGGATAGCCGCTTTATATCTACAACCCGGTTGGCCTGGCCAGGGCGGTAAAATACAGGGAAGACCTCTTCCTCCTGGGGAAAAGTAGACACAATCCGGATCAATTCGCCTGTTCTATTGCCTATATACAACGTATCCCCCTGGCAGTAAATGGATTCAATCTGGAGTTGTTCCTGTCTCGATTTTAATTCTACCAGGCGGCCTGGCGTCGACATGCGGGGGCGGAAAAATAAGCCGCTGCCTGAAGAGGAAAACCAGGTGTTGCCTTCTTTGTCCTGAATGCCGTTGTTGACGTGCTGCCCCTGAAAAATAGATATGGGATTGCCGGGGCGCCCTTCCTGATCAATAACCCGCCACTGCCCTCCGGTAGCCGTGCCAAATAACCACAGGGTTTCGTTAATGACAATCATCCGTATGGCATCCAGCACACTGGGGTCTGCTATTTGTGCGCAGTTGTTTTTGAGGTCGTGGTGAATCAAGCCGCAGGAAGAGGTGTAGTATAAATGACCTTTATGCCATATCGCCGCAAAATTGTTGCCTTTATCTAAGGGGCAATACGCCGGAAAAGCAGTTAATATGCCCCTGGGTGAAAATACAAAAACAGAGTCGTTCGCTACCACTCCAAAGCGCGCGCCTCCCAGCGAAAAAATACGGTTCTGTGCGTGAAGTTCGTTGGCGATCCTGCGGGCAACAGGGTCTCGTATATCTTGTTCTCCATTCATCAGACGCTTAAAAAAAGCGCCGTAATTGAGCCAGATCAGCGTACCGTCAATCCTTACTAAGTTGATGGCGCCCAGATCGCGCTGGTTTAAGGAGGTTCTTACCCGATAAAAACTATCGCGCCAATAGTAACAGAGCGGCCCCAGAGAGCTAACCCATATCCGACCTTCGTCGTCTTCTTCAAGCTCGATGACGTCGTTGCTGCTGAGCCCGTTTTGGGTAGTGAAAGTTTCAAAGCGATAACCGTCATAACGGCAGAGTCCGGCAGAAGTAGCTAACCAGATAAAACCCTTTTTGTCTTGTAATAAATCGTAAACATCCATGGAAGGCAGGCCGTCTTCAACGGTATACCGAATCCAGGCGGCAGAGTTTTCTTGAGCGCCCAAAATAGTGAAACCAGCCCAAAACAGCCACAAAAGTGTCAATCTTTGGACGCTAACCCCCCTCAGTATTGTCCATTTTTTGCGCATTATTTTAACCCGGAGGCAATACGACATTGCCCTCCGCATGCTAATATAGCGCGCAATACCAATATGTACAAAAAAAATAACGGAGACAAGACCGCATACTGCGCCTGTGTCTCCGTTATCGGCCTCTCGGTCGGAGGGGCGTTATTATTTGTTCGCCACCAGTTTAATCTGGAGGTCGAATTCGTCGTAGATGGTCTTGTCGCCCAAGCCATCGAAGAAGCTGCCCGAGCCGTAGCGTACGTCGTAGTCGGTGCGGTCGAGCTTGATGTCGGCAGTAGCCGTCATAGCGCCGCCTTCTTCACCAAACTGCACGTTGAAACGAACGGCTTTGGTGTGCTCCTTAATCTTCATATTGCCTGTAACCTTATAGCTGCCCGGCGTGCCGCGGCTGATCACCTGCGTAATAACAAAGGTAGCATCGGGGTATTCCGCTACGTTGAAGAAATCAGGCGACTTAAGGTGGCCTACGAGCTTGCCCGCCCATTCGCCCTGAAGATCGGTGCAGGAAATAGAGGTCATATCAACCACAAAGCTGCCACCCGTGAAGCGATCACCGTCAAATTGCAGGGAGCCGCTTTTCAGCTTTACGTGGCCCGTATGCTCGCCCGTTACTTTGTAGGCCTTCCATACAACGTCGCTCAACTGAGTATTGATGCTCTTGTTGGCAACGGGCGCCGTAAATGAAAAAGCCGCCAAAGCAGCTACAGCTAAGAAGCCGATAAACATGCGGTTCATAAACATGGTTTTTTGATTGAAAAGATAGTATTCACAAATAATGTAGCTACAACGTTATGGGGCAAAAAAAAGTTTTACTCCTTTTGCCGGATTTCATCTAAAATGCGATTGAGTGTTTTGGCGTCCTCATCAGACAGGTTGAACTCGAACGCCATGCCGTCTACCTGGGCGCTTGCTTTGCTCAGCAAGTCAAGGCCTGTATCGGTGATGCGAATGTCTACCCGACGACGGTCGGAGGGGCACTCAAAACGCTCTACCAATCCTTTGGCTAACAGCTTATCTACCAGCCGTGAGGCGTTCGACATTTTGTCGATCATGCGCTCGGTAAGCAATTTTACCGTAGCCGGCTCGGGGTGTAGCCCCCGCAGGATGCGCAAAATGTTGAACTGCTGCGTAGTAATGCCGTAGGGCTTAAGCATACGAGCTGTATGCAAGCCCAGCCAGGCCGCCGTATAAAGCAAATTTATGTGCGCCTTGTGCTGCTCGTTCTTGAATTTTTTCTGCTGGATGGCATCCTCAATTTTCATGGTGCAAATATATGTATATACAACGATTTTTTGTGCCTCCGGGTTCAAATTTTTCCGCAAAACTTCGTCAGGCGGCGTAATTTTGCGCTTCCGCCCTAACTTGTCACTTATAAAGACACAAAGAAATGAAAATTTTGATCATCGGCGGCGGCAATATGGGCCTCACTTACGCCCAAAGTTTCCTGCGCTCGCACATTACAAGCGAGCAAGATATGATGATTTTGGAAAAGTCGCCGGAAAAAGCTGCTGAGCTGGCACAAAAACAGGTAGGGGCCATTTTTGGCCGGGCTGAGGAGTGCATTCGCCGCGCCGACTTGGTCATTCTGGCCGTAAAGCCCCAGGATACCCAGTCGCTGTTTGCCGTATTGCGGCCCTTGGTAGAGCCCCAGCAGGTGTTTTTGTCCATCATGGCCGGCATCCGCATCGAGGCCATACAACAGGCGCTGGGCGTGAGCAAGGTCATTCGGGCCATGCCCAACCTGCCGGCCCAGATCGGCATGGGCATGACGGCCTTCACCTCCAGCGAAGAGGTCACGCGCATCGAGTTGGTGATGGTCCAAAACCTGCTCAACACCACCGGTAAGGCCATCTACGTCGAAAAAGAGTCGGCCATAGACGCCGCCACCGCCATCAGCGGCAGCGGCCCGGCCTATGTATTTTACTTCATGGACGCCCTCATTCAGGCGGCCCGGCAGATGGGCTTCAGCGAGTCGGAAGCCGAGTTGCTGGTAAGCCAGACGTTTCGGGGGGCCGTAGAGCTGCACAACAAAAGCGACCTCAGTTGCAGCGAATGGATCGCACGCGTCAGCTCGCGGGGGGGCACTACGGAGGCAGCCATGAACACTTTCAAAAATGCCAGCGTCCACGACGACATCATCGCCGGCGCCCACGCCGCCTTCCGAAGGGCGGAGGAACTGGGCCAGGCTTAAACAGCGCCAAATGTCAAAGAACAACCGCAAAAATCGCGAGGGGATCGTCTTCAGCACCGATCCCGACTTTGCCTATCAGTACGAGCAGCCGGAGGAGGCCGATACCCTGCCTCCCCAACAGCAACGCCTGCGCGTAACCCTCGACCGCAAGCAGCGCGCCGGCAAGGCCGTTACGCTCGTCACCGGCTTCGTCGGCCGCGATGAAGACCTACAGGAGTTGGGCAAATGGCTCAAAGGCCGCTGCGGCGTAGGCGGCTCGGCCAAAGATGGCGAAATCCTCATTCAGGGCGATCAACGCGAAAAGGTCATTCAACTCCTCAAGGAAAAAGGCTACAGCCAGACCAAACAATCGGGAGGCTGAGTTTTTTGGGGCCACGCCGCATAACATTCACCTCCGAAAATCACCACGGGCGGCGCCGGGCTGTCCGCTCTTATGGGGCCGCAATAAGTTGTTTGTCAATGAAATAGACGGCTCTTCCGGCCCCATACCGCTCCCATCCCTTGGCCGGAGCCGCCTGCCTGCGCTGCGCGCAAAAAGGGAATCCCGCTTTATGGCCCTCCAAGCCAAGGTTGATGTGTCCTGACTTGCTCTTTTTTCGCCTCGCACTAACTCAAAAATGTTTTAAACAAAAAGGTCAAAAAAATTGCAAAAACAACATCGAGCGCTTATTTTTGCACAAGCATTACAACAAAAGCGCGTTCTTACTCTTCAGGCGAAAGCCATACTTACTACAACCATCGCTTTTGTTTCCCATTAGCCCGGATTCCGGGATAATCATTTTTTTGCTGCGCAGCCTTGGCGCCGGCCCATGAGGGTTATGCTTCTTTTGAGACAGCTCCTCCAGCCGGATGCCAGACATAGCCCCGCTTCCGCCACAGGTAGCCGGCACATTTCGGATGGCGTTTTCAGGCCCGTGCGGCTTGAGAGCGGTAGCCGGAGGTATGCCCGGTGGTGGTGGTTGTGGAGCGGGGAGTTGGTGTGCAGGCCAGGAGGGTGGGATCCCACCCTCTTCTACAAAGCGTATAGTAAGTACCAAAGCGCACCCTGCCGGGAAGCGCCGCCGAGGCGGCCTTGCCATTAAAGAGGGGGTGAGGGGCGCTATGCCCTGGCGAAGATGTATGGCGTTACAAGCTAAGATGAGTGAAAAATTGACGCGGCTATTTTTTCGGCTTGTAAGGTAAAAAACACAGCCATAGCCTAAGTGATGGCGAGGCTTTTATAGTTTGTGCCGGCAGGTTTTGCGCATTGGTCGCCAGTTCATCCGGGCCTATACGCACAAAACCTGCCGATGCGCGGTATAACGCAGCGAGACGGAAATGGCCTTCCTACCGTCGGGCACACTGCTGCCCCGGCCCTAACGCGGTTCCACAGCGGCATGGGCTGAGACGGAGGTCGAGACTGAGGTTGCGTTAGGGATTATATCTTCCAGCGGCTCTTTCTTCTTTTTCTTTCGTCATAGTTTTTGTGGCTAGCGCGGTAAAGATAACCAGACACACTTTAATGAACAGTCTCGAACAGTCTCTCTAATATTTACCCGACCGCCTCAAGTGGGCGGGCCCCTAATACCCTTAATACCCCTAATACCCTTAATACCCCTAATACCCTTAATACCCCTAATACCCTTAATACCCCTAATACCCCTAATACCCCCCCCAGCGCAGCCCCAGCAAGCCGCCCACACTGTTCCGGACAAGGGGGCGCAGCGGTATGGCTACCTGTCCTCGGCGGCCCCTAAAGGACGCAGGGCAGGTAGCCATAAGAGCGGAGCACGTTTACCCGGCCGAACGGAGTGAGGACGCGGCGGCGCCGCGCAAGCTGCTAAAGGGAGTAAATGTTAGGCGGCGTGGCCTCTGAAAAAAAACGGCCAAAAGCCCTTCTCGGACTGTTGACCGTTTTTTATTTGGTATTGAGCTTGAACGCTATGCCCAGTGCACCAGATTGAGCTCCTGCCGGTGCGGCATAGCGGGGTGCTGCGGGAAGACGCGGAAGCCATATTCGTATACGCCCGCCAAGTGGGGGTCGACGCTCACGCGGTAGCGGGCTACGTCGCTTTGGGTTTCCACCAACTGGAAAGCGTGTACCTGTTTCATTTCGAGCTCTTTTTCGTTGAGGCGCTTGAAAAAGACGACCTCTACGCCTACGTTCTGGGCGGGTATGCCCGACAGGAAGAGCTTAATTTCGGCGGTAAAGGTCTCGCCTACGGGGAGCGCATGGTTGGAAGAGTCGAAGGCTTCCACCTCCAGCGCATGAAGGCCGTCCCAGCGCTTGCGCACGGTCTGCTTCCACTGGGCCAGCTCTTTGGCTAAGGCGTAATTGCCGGCCCGCACCTTTTGCAGGCGCTGGAAGAGCTTGTTGTAGAAGCGATCGTAGTAGTCGTCGAGCATGCGCTTCATGGTGAACTCGGGCGCAATTTCGGCGATGTTGTTTTTGATGAAGCTCACCCAACGGGGCGAAATGCCCTTATCGTTGCGGTCGAAGTAGGTGGGCACAATATCGGTTTCGAGGATATTGTAGATGGTTTCGGCGTCGAGCTCATTCTGCAGGTTCGGGTCTTCGTAGGCGGCCTTTTCGGGCAGGGCCCAGCCGCCGTCGGGGCGGTAGCCTTCGGCCCACCAGCCGTCGAGGACGCTGAAGTTGACCACGCCATTGAGGGTGGCCTTCATGCCGGAGGTGCCCGAGGCTTCCATGGGCCGGGTGGGCATGTTAAGCCAGATGTCGACGCCCTGTACCAGCAGCTTGGCCATTTCCATGTTGTAATCTTCGAGGAAGATGACCTTGCCTGCAAACTCGGGCTGCTTGCTCACGTGGATGATGTGGCGGATGAGATCCTGGCCGCCGCCGTCGGCAGGGTGGGCCTTGCCGGCGAAGATGAACATCACCGGGCGGTCGGGGTTGTTGACGATGGCCCGCAGCCGGTCGAGGTTGGTAAACAGCAACTGGGCCCGCTTGTAGGTAGCAAACCGGCGGGCGAAGCCCAACACCAGCGCATCTTCGCGCACCTGATTGACAGACTCAAAAATGGAGCGCGGGCTGGCGCCCCGGCGGGCCATATCCGATTGCAACTTACTGCGCACATAAGCCAGCAGGCGGCGCTTGCACAGATGCCGCAGCGACATGATGACCTCGTCGTCGACCTGGTGGATTTTGCGCCAGTGGGCCTTGTTCGACTGGTCGGAGAGGTAGGCCTTGCCGAAGGCCTTGTCGTAGAGCTCCCGCCACTCGTCGGCTATCCAGGTAGGGTAGTGTACGCTGTTGGTTACATAGCCTACGTGTAGTTCTTCGGGGGTGTAGCCGGGGTAAAGCACATTAAACATCTTCTGGGATACGGCCCCGTGCAGGCGACTCACCCCGTTTACCTCCTGCGACAGGCGGATGGCTAAGTGGCTCATGCTAAAGAGCTCTCCGGAGTCGGCTGCATTGACCTTGCCCAAGGCCATAAAGTCGGCCCAGCTGATGCCCAGATCGTGGGCATAGTGGTAAAGGTAGGTTTGTAAAAGGTTCTCGGGAAAGTGATCATGGCCGGCGGGCACAGGGGTATGGGTGGTGAATAACGACGATGAGCGCACCACTTCAAGGGCTTCGTCGTAGCTCATGCCCTCCTGTTGTATGTAGTTTTTGAGCCGCTCTAAGCTCAGGAAAGCGGCGTGGCCTTCGTTGCAGTGGTAGATGTCGGCTTTGATGCCCAAGGCTTTGAGGGCGCGTACGCCGCCGATGCCCAACAGTATTTCCTGCTTGAGGCGGTGTTCGTTGTTGCCGCCGTAGAGCTGGTGGGTGAGCGAGCGATCTTCCCAGGTGTTTTCCTCGAAGTCGGTGTCTAACAGGTAAAGGGGCACGCGGCCTACCTGCAAGACCCATATTTTAGCCGATACCATACGGCCGGCTAAGCCTACTTTGATTTTGAGCCACTCGCCCTGCTCATCGCGCATGGGCGTGATGGGCAACTTGGTGAACTCCTGAGGCGGAAACTGGTGAATCTGGTCGCCATTGAGGGCAATGGCCTGGTTGAAGTAGCCATAGCGGTACAACAGCCCCACAGCGGCGAAGTTGGCATTGCTGTCGCTGGCCTCTTTGAGGTAGTCGCCTGCCAATACGCCCAAACCGCCCGAATATAGGCGCAGCGAAATGTGCAGGCCGTACTCCATACTGAAATAGCCTACCTTGGGCTGGTCGGCTTTGGGGGCCTCTGCCATATAGGCGCGGAAGGCTTTGTCGACGCTCTTGAGGCGGGCCAGAAAGTCTTTGTCGGCGGCCAGCCTGCCCGCAGTCTCCGGGCTCAGGTTGTCTAACAAGGCTACCGGATTATATTGCAGGGCTTGAAATTTATCAGGATCAATGGAATTGAACAGGGCCGTAGCTTCCGGGTTCCACGACCACCAGAGGTTCATGGCTAAGTCGTGGAGGGGCTCTAAGGCCGGCGGCAGTTGTGAAGCAATAAAAATGCGCTTCAATTTAATCTGCGAATCGCTCAGTTGTCCGATCATAACGCTTCATTTTGAGGTAACCGCTCTGCCCCGAACGAAGGACAAAGCGCGCAAAAATACAACCATCCCGGCAATTACCATGCCGATCTTGTAAAAAATACACTAAGAGTTGGCTCAGGAAAAGGATCGCAGCACGTACGTCAGCACCGGCCCGAACACCAGCGCTAAACTCAACGGCAGCCCCCACGACGGCAGACGCAGGGGCGCCCCCACAGCCGGAAAGGTCACAAAAACCACAATGAGCCCAAAGATGAGCATAATGGCCAGCTTGAGGTACCTCATCAGGCGTACCGCATGACCGTAGTGGCGCAGGGCGTTCTCGGGCGTGATGCGCACTAAGTAGTTGAACCGGTGTGGATGCCGGTTGAGGATCGTCATCAGCGCAAAGAGAAGCGTAGCCAAACCCGGCAACATCCAAATGAAGTTGCGCGGCCCATAGCTGTCGGCCTTTCCGTAGAAATTGAAATGCACGGGAATAATCTCCGGCAGATGCGAATAGCTCCCCAGCACCAGCCCCCACAGGCATATCAGAGCCGTCCAGGCAGCTACTTCAAGCACCCGATCGAGGGCGGTGGGCGCAATGTCAATTTTTGGTTGGTCCATAGCAGGCAGCGCAGCTTTTTGGCAAAGGTAAGGTATGTGCGTCAAATTCCACAGCGCCGGCCCTTAGCCGCCGCTCCAGCGATAAGTATCCAACCGAAAGCCCGCCAGGTCAAGTATGCGATCCGTTACCGTAGCAGCCACCTCTTCCACCGTAGTCGGGCGGCTGTAAAACGAGGGTATGGCCGGGCAAATGATGGCGCCCGCCTCGGTGAGCTGGGTCATGTTGCGCAGATGGATGAGGCTGAAGGGCGTGTCCCGCGGGGCTAATATCAGCTTGCGCCGTTCTTTGAGCGCCACATCGGCCGCCCGAGTGATGAGGTCGTCGCTGACGCCATTTGCAATGCGCCCCAGCAACCCCATCGAGCAGGGGCATACGATCATAACGCCGTAGCGGGCCGAGCCTGAGGCAAAAGGCGCCAGGAAATCGTTTTTATCGTAAAAAGTAAACGGATAACGCTGATAGTCGTCGTTGCCCAACTCCAACTGCCAGTTGTAGCGGGCGTTATCGGTCATCACCACGCCTACGGCCTCCCATTGCTCGGGCATACCCGCCAAGCGGTCGAACAGCAATTTGGCGTAAACAGAGCCACTGGAGCCCCCTAAGGCTACCACCACTTTATGCTTCATGGTTATAAATAAACGTTAAAGTCCTCTTAAGGCTGTATCCGGGATGAAAAAATGCACGTATATTAGCTTGTCATTTTGTGTTCATCAGAAAACTATAAGGAAAAACCATGAAAAAAGTTGTGTGGGGCGCCAGTTTCGTGCTCATCGCCTTGTGCATATCGGCCTTTGCATGGCGTACCGCGCCAGCCCAAACCGAGGCCGCCAACGACCAGATCCGCTGGTATACCTGGGAAGAGGCCGTAGCTGCCAGCGCCAACCAGCCCAAAAAGCTGTTCGTAGACGTCTACACCGACTGGTGCGGCTACTGCAAACGCATGGATGCCAGCACGTTCACCGATCCGGCCGTCATCCAATACATCAACGAAAACTTCTACGCCGTAAAGTTCAATGCCGAACAAACAGGCGACGTTCAGTACAAGGGCCACACCCTGCGCTTCCAGGCCAACGGCCGCCGCGGCTACCACGAGCTGGCCGCCGCCCTGCTCGACAACCGCCTCAGCTACCCCTCTTTCGTCTACCTCGACGAAAGCCAGTTGCGCATCACCATATCGCCGGGCTACAAAACCCCCGATGTGCTGCTGCGCGAAATGCGCTACGTTGCCGGCGGGCACTACAAAAACATGCGCTTCGAGCAGTTTCAGGGCAAATAGGCCTGCCGCCTGAGGCTCAATTGCGCCGGTAAGGGACATTTCAACCCTCGCCGGCGCAATTTTTTTTAGGGTGTTTTTTTCGGGGGGCCGCCGCATGGCATCTACTCCGGGTATCGCCACGGGCGGCGCCGCGTGTTCCGCTCTTACAGGCCGGCAAAGCAGTAAACGCACCGGGATAGCTTTCCGTCAGCCGGCCTGTACCGCTGCACCCGCTGCCCCGGGCCGGTTGCTTCGTCATGCTCCCGTTTTCATAAAACAGGCTCATGCCCCCTGAAACGGCCATAACGCCCGCTCTGATCATCCGCGTCCATTATTTACGTCTGTAGCGGCGCAAGCGCTATCGGTTTCTCTATGCCAAGATTCATGAATCTTCGCCTGAAGAACGATAAACCTTAGCTTCCCGTTTTTGTTTCTGTCATAAAGGGCAAAACAACATGATCGGCTGGCGATTTACGCAACATATACCCGGGCAGGAAGAAGGCAGCGCCTTCGACCGCCTCCTCAAAATTTTTCAGGAACTGCTGGTGTATACCTCCGGCGATGTGTCGGAAGCGCTTTCCTGGCTCACCCAACTCGATAAGGAGTACAAGCTCACCGATGAAAACTACGGCATGGCCGACTTCATCCAGGACCTCATCGACAAGGGCTACATCCGGCAGGATGACCCCTCCGGCAATGGCTTTACCCCTTCGGCAAAGATGGAGATCGCCCTGCGCCAAAAGGCCCTGCAAGATGTCTTCGGCGACATCAAAAAGACCAAGCGCGGCAACCACAGCACCCGCTATGGCGGCCGGGGCGACGAAATCACCTCCGAACTGCGCCCCTACGAATTTGGCGACCAATTAGAGCACTTAGCCGTCAGCGAAAGCCTGCGCAATGCCCAGATCAACCACGGCCTCGATGATTTTAAGCTCAGCGGCGACGACCTCGAAATCTACGAAACCTTCTACCAGGGCCAGATGAGCACCGTGCTCATGATCGACATTTCCCACTCCATGATCCTCTACGGCGAAGACCGCATCACGCCCGCCAAAAAGGTGGCTATGGCCCTGAGCGAGTACATCACCACCCGCTTCCCCAAAGATACCCTCGACATCATTGTATTTGGCAACGACGCCTGGCCCATACAGATCAAAGACCTGCCTTACCTCGAAGTAGGGCCCTACCACACCAATACTGTGGCCGGCTTAGAGCTGGCCATGGACCTGCTGCGCCGCCGTCGCAACCCCAACAAGCAGATATTTATGATCACCGACGGCAAACCTACCTGTATTAAAAAAGGCAATAAGTACTACAAAAACAGCTTCGGCCTCGATCGCATGATCGTCAACCGCACCCTCACGCTGGCCGCCCAATGCCGCAAGTTGCAGGTGCCCATTACCACCTTTATGATTGCCCAGGACCCCTATTTAGTGAGCTTCGTCGACCAGTTTACCCGCGCCAACAACGGCAAGGCCTTTTACAGCAATCTCCAAGGGCTGGGCGAGCTGGTTTTCCGCGATTATAAGAACAACAAGATGAAGCGCCGTTAGAAAGCCCCCGGGCCGCTTAGCGAAAAATACAGTCAGGATGCTTAGCTTTGCAGCTTTATCCTGAATAGCATGTCATTTCGTTCCCTTGCTTTATTGGTCGGCCTCGCCTATGCGGTGTCGTTGTTGTACTTTCAGCGTTGGGAGGTCAACATCCGCTATGGCGGCGACAGTTGGGGCTATTACGGCTATTTGCCCGCTGCCTTCATCTACGGCGATCTTCAAAACATCGATACCAGCTATATGGCGCGCTTTGCTTACACTGGCGAAGCGCCTGCCTTTCCTGCGCCGGGGGGCGAGCTGCCCGTAGCAGAAAACGGAAGCCGGCTCATCAAGTACACCTGTGGGGTGGCGTTGCTGCAACTGCCCTTTTTTCTGGTGGCGCATGGCATAGCCTTAGCCTGGCCCGACGTTCCGGCCGACGGTTACTCCTGGCCTTATGCCGTCCTTATTCATTTAGCCAATCAGGTTTATTTTTTCTGGGGGTTGTGGCTGTTGTACCGGGTTTTGAAGGAAGAAACCGGCAGCGAGAGCGCTGCCTGGGTTACCCTGGCCCTGCTCTCCCTCGGCACACACCTCTACAATTTTGAGGTATACCGGGGGCCTATGGCGCATGGCTACCTGTTTTCGCTTTATGGTATGCTCATGTACGCTACGGTGCGCTTTTATCGGCAGCCGGAGTGGCGTTGGGCGGTGTTCATCGGGCTTTCGGCGGGGCTCATTACCCTCATTCGGCCGGTGGAGATCATCTGTTTGGCCATTCCTTTTTTATACGGACTTACCTCCCGCGAGGCGCTGCGGGCTCGGGGGCAGTTGTGGGCCAAAAACTGGCGTTTGCTGCTTGCCGCAGCAGGGGTATTTGTGCTTTGCGGCCTTCCGCAGCTCTTTTATTGGAAGTACGCCTCCGGGCATTGGCGCTTCGACGGCTATCCCGGCGAGGAATTCGACTTCGCCCACGCCCTCATCCATGCGGGCTTGTTTTCGTACCGCAATGGCTGGCTGGTGTATAGCCCGGCTATGGTGTTGGCCCTGTTGGGGATGGGGTGGCTGGCGCGCCGCCGCAACTGGCTGTGGCCCATACTGGCGTTTCTGCCCCTGCACATTTACATCGCCTACAGTTGGTGGTGCTGGTATTACATCAACGGCTTTGGGTCGAGGCCTATGGTTGAAGCCGCCGCCCTGCTGGCCGTACCTATGGCCTGGCTGGCGCAGTGGGCCTTAGCCCGCCGCTGGACGGCGGCGTCCTTAGCGCTACTGGTAGTGGGTTTTATTGTCCTCAACCTCTTCCAAAATTGGCAGCACTCCAAAGGTATCCTCTGGACGGAGGCGGGCAACCGGGCTTACTACTGGTCGGTATTTGGCAAAATGAGCATGAGCTACGATGCTTTAGTGGCCTTCGACTCAGAAGAAATACAACCCGACAGCAACAAGCTGAAACCCCTGGGTCAGTTCTATGCCAACGACTTTGAGCAACCCGATTCTACCCTCGATCGCATCGATACGTTGGCCAGAGCCGGCGGCAGCGCCCTGCGCCTTACCCCCGAGCGCCAATTTTTTGAGTTGTTTGCGGGCAAAGCCGGCGAGTTGTCGCTACAGCCGGGTGTCTACCTGCGGGCAGCGGGCTGGTGCCGCAAAGATGAAAAAGAATTCCCCTGGTACATGGCGCCCTCGCTGGTGATTTCTGTAGACAGGGAGGGGAAAACCATCCTCTATCGGCAGGTGCGCATAGACAGCAAACTCGGCAATCCGGAGTTTAGCCTCTGGGGCGGTCAGCCCGGCGTATGGGGCTGGGTGCGCCTGTTTGTGCGCCTGCCCGACGACCTCCGCCCCGACGATGTGGTAAAGGCCTACTTTATGACCAGCGCCAAAACCGTCTACATCGACGACGTAGTTGCCGACCGCTGGGCGCCCCGATATAGTTCTCCAAGTCAGGATGAGTGAAAAATGGACGCCGCTATTTTTTCGGCTGGCAAGGCAAAAAACGTAGACATAGCCTAAGCTATGGCGAGGCTTTTTAACGCCGCCAGACGGAAAAAGAGCAAGTCAAGATGCACAAATCTTGGCTTGGAGAACTATAAATCAGATTTTTAAAAACTATTGTTATGTATATCTGGAAACAACCCGCCGTACTGGAAGCCGTCAACAGCATTTCGGCCGGTACGCTGGTGGAGTGGTTAGGCATCGAGTTTACGGCCATCGGCGATGATTTTCTCACAGCCCGTATGCCCGTCGATCAGCGCACCATTCAACCCATGCGATTGCTGCATGGCGGCGCTTCGGTAGCCCTGGCAGAGACCTTGGGCAGCGTAGCTTCGGTGCTGTGTATTGACGATCTCAACCGCCACATGGCGGTTGGCGTCGAAATCAACGCCAACCACCTCAATTCAGTGCGGGAAGGTTATGTTTTTGGCACGGTAAAACCCGTTAAGGTGGGCCGCAGTATGCACGTGTGGCAGATAGAAATTAAAGACGAAAAGGATCGCCCGGTTTGTGTCAGCCGCATAACAATTGCCATTGTTGAACGGCGCTGATAAATGGGGTAGTCCTATATTTGTTTGCCGAACAGGTATGCCTGTTCCCGGAGTTATAGTTCTCCACGCATTAAACCATTAAATGCCAATTTACTAATGAAAAGAGTTTTACTTGTGGGGCTGGCCCTGTTGGGACTGGCCGGTGGGGCTTTTGCCCAGTTGAACATGACCTTGCTCTCTCATATACAGTACGATGCCAATGGCAACGATATTTGGGGCTGGGTGGCGCCCGACAGCACGGAATATGCCATCATGGGTTTGGTAAACGGCGTTTCCATCGTCAGCTTAGCCGATCCCTCCAATGCTACGGAGGTAGCTTTTATTCCGGGGCAATATTCCACCTGGCGCGACATCAAAACCTGGGGCAACTTCGCCTATGTGACCACCGATCAGTCCGGAACGACGGAAGGCCTCACCGTCATTGATATGAGCAACCTGCCCGAAAGCGTAGAATACTACCGCTGGACGCCGGATATTCCAGGCTTGGGCGTGCTGCAAACCTGCCATAACCTCTACATCGACGAGTTTGGCTACTGCTACCTTTCGGGCTGCAACCTCAACAGCGGCGGCATCCTTTATATCGATGTGTTCAGCCAGCCAGGCACGCCCATCTACATCAACCACGGGTTTAACATCTACTCCCACGATGTGTATGTGCGCAACAACCGCATGTATACCTCCGAAATCTACGGCGGCGATCTGGGCATTTACGATGTGAGCGATAAGGCCAACACCCAGTTGTTGGGACGCCAGCAGACGCCTTTTGAGTTTACCCACAACTCATGGCTCTCGGATGATGGCATGGTCGCTTTCACTACCGACGAACGCGCCAATGCTCCCATCGGCGCCTACGATGTAAGCGACCCCGAGGACATCATTGAGCTCGACCAGTTTCGGCCATTGGAAACCCTCGGCGAGGGGGTCATCCCGCACAATGTACACGTATGGCAAAACTGGCTCATCATCAGCTATTACACCGATGGCGGCATTGTAGCCGATGCCAGCCGCCCCACCAACATCATCGAAGTGGGTAATTTTGATACCTTCCTGGGTGTGCAAACGGGTTTCAACGGCGCCTGGGGCGCTTATCCTTTCCTGCCTTCTGGTACGGTGCTCGTGTCCGACATCAACAGCGGCTTGTATGTGTTGGCGCCCAACTACGTGCGCGCCTGCTGGTTGGAAGGCGTTGTTACGGATGCCGTCACCAACCTGCCCATCAACGGAGTTATGATTCAGATCGTTACGGATGAGGCCAATGGCGACGATACCAATGCCGCCGGCAAGTATGAGACCGGCCTGGCTACTGCCGGCCAGTATGCCGTGAACTTCCAGAAGGAGGGCTATGAGCCGCTGACGGTCAGCGCTGAACTCAACAATGGCGTACTCACCATCCTGAATGTACAAATGGTTCCGTTGACGCCGGTCAACTTCGGCGGCCAGGTGGTAGACGCCGCTACGGGCGCTCCTGTGCCCAATGCCAAGGTACTTATGCAGGGCGAACTCAGCTCATTCAGCACTACGGCCGACGCCAATGGCATCTTCAGCCTCAGCAATGTATTTGCCGACGATTATGAAGTAATCGCGGGCGCCTGGGGCTATTTGCACAAGAACATTGCCTCCCTGAACCTCAGTAGCGACATCAATGTGACCATTGAGCTCGACCGGGGCTATCAGGACGACTTTGTGTTCGACCAAGGCTGGACGGCAACGCTGGGTACGCCGGCGGCTACCTCCGGCGCCTGGGTGCGCGGCGAACCCAACGGCACTTTCAGCAACGGCAGCGCCGTTAACCCCAATACCGACGTCGATTTTGATCTGGGCAATGCCTGCTATGTGACGGGCAACGCCAATGTGGGCGGCATCGGCGACGATGACGTAGATGGCGGCATTGTCATCCTGACCTCTCCGGAGATGGACCTCAGCGCCTACGTTGATCCCTTCGTGCAGTACAACCTGTGGTTTGCCAATACCGGCGGCAATAACAATCCCGACGATCAGCTCGTCGTGAAGATTTCCAATGGCATCGAAACGGTTGCGATCGAAACCGTCACCCAGTCGCTGGGCGTATGGCGCGACCGCAGCTCGCTGCGCGTGGCCAATTTCGTCGATTTTACGGCCGGCCCGGTGACGATCTCCGTGGAGACCGCCGACCTGCCCGGCAATGGCCACGTTGTGGAAGCCGGTTTTGATGCGTTCTTGGTAAGCGGCGACTTTGTGAGCGATCTGGAAACGCCCGCTGTGCCGCTGGCCGATGCCAAGGTGCTGCCCAATCCCTTTGTCGGCAGCTTTACCCTCGATTATAACTTAGGCTTGCACGAAGGCGAGCTGGTGGTACACAACGCCCTTGGCCAGGCCATAGCTACCCAGGCGCTGGCTGCCGGCTCGGGCCTGCTGAGCTTGGGCGAAAGTTGGGCGCCCGGCTGCTACTTCCTGCAATTGCGCACTCAGGGCCAGTTGCTGAACATAGGCAAGGTGATCAAGCAATAGCATAGCTACAGCTTCGGCTGATGCTAAAAACGGGGGTACATGCGCTGTTCAAGGCGTTTGTACCCCCGTTTTGTTGAAGGATGTTGCCCGCCGCAGTTTACGCGCTTGGCGCCATGGCGGGTATAGCTCCCCGTGATCGGCTTGGCGTATTTTTAGGTTACCCGCCCGCGTGAGGGATAGCAGGGAGCTCCTGCGACCGGATAGCCCGACCCCCGGCCCCCGTAAAATCCTCTTTTTCGCCAGGGCATAGCGCCAAAGGGGGCCGGGGGGCACGCCCAAATCTTAATAAGGCTTCCCCCGTTTGCCGTTGTGGAGGCGCCATGCCTCGCGTCTCTGCTCCGGCTGGTTGATGTAAATGAGGGATTATGTTTTTTCAGACAGGATTGCATAGGATGAACAGGATTTTAAATACGGCGCTTTCAGCGCCCTGTTTTGCGCGCTCGGCGCCTTGGTGGGCGTAGTTCCGCGACATTCATGCGCAGGATGCCTAAAACCTCCTGATCTGCCGCCGCCGCATCGGGGCCATGCGCCGCCTGATCAATAACCTCTGAGCATTTTACCAGCCCGCTGCCGCGGCTCGCTCGCTTGAAGGTCCCTCTGATCGTCTTAGTGTGCCTTTAGGCCACCCGCCCGCCCAAGGTCAGGTCGGGTAAACTAGACTGCAGTATTTGCCGGAGTTACTCCGGCTGGTTGAGCATTTTACCAGCCCGCTGTCGCGGCTCGCTCGCTTGAATGTCCACAGGACCTTCACTTTCGCCCTTGGGGGGGCGAAAGATCGCTCGTCGTCCTTGTTTTTTACCCGGATCGCTTCGGCGAGACGGGTTACCCGAACCGCGCCCCAAAGCGCGGGGCGTGGTGCTGGACTATGCTCTCTGAGCAAATAACTTATGAGCATTTTACTAGCCCGCTGTCGCGGCTCGCTCGCTTGAAGGTCCACAGGACATTCACTTTCGCCCTTGAGGGGGCGAAAGATCGCTCGTCGTCCTTGTTTTTTTACCCGGATCGCTTCGGCGAGACGGGTTACCCGAACCGCGCCCTAAGGCGCGGGGCGTGGCTAATGGACTATGCTCTCTGACCAATAACCTATGAGCATTTTACCAGCCCGCTGTCGCGGCTCGCTCGCTTGAATGTCCACAGGACATTCACTTTCGCCCTTGAGGGGGCGAAAGATCGCTCGTCGTCCTTGTTCTAATGGACTATGCTCTCTGACAGTAAAAACAACTTTCTCAGAACAAAGTAGCATAACGTCGTAATCCTTGTTCTAATGGACTATGCTCTCTGACGTCAACAACCAATTTTTATCACCTCAAGATTTTTTAAAGTCGTAATCCTTGTTCTAATGGACTATGCTCTCTGACGGCTTTTGCCTTTGTGGCGGAAGCCAGAACGACAACGGGGTCGTAATCCTTGTTCTAATGGACTATGCTCTCTGACGCTACTTTGCGCGGCTTTGGCCTTGTGCCTTGGGTCGTAATCCTTGTTCTAATGGACTATGCTCTCTGACCATTGTGTTAATGAGCGCAAAAGACTTGCACTCATTGTCGTAATCCTTGTTCTAATGGACTATGCTCTCTGACTACTGACAGAGGTACAGATGGCTTCCTTCCCGAATAGGTCGTAATCCTTGTTCTAATGGACTATGCTCTCTGACTATGAAACGAATACACTATCGTGGGAGCTCATGGAGGTCGTAATCCTTGTTCTAATGGACTATGCTCTCTGACTCGAATCTCTCCACCCGTGCCCCACACGCAGGGCCGACGTCGTAATCCTTGTTCTAATGGACTATGCTCTCTGACCCGCTCCAGCAAGCTGGAGCAAACTTGGTGGCGGCCGTGTCGTAATCCTTGTTCTAATGGACTATGCTCTCTGACTTCGCTTCTTGAGTGGAACGAAAGTCCTTGTTATGAGTCGTAATCCTTGTTCTAATGGACTATGCTCTCTGACGGGGAGTAAAGACACCAAAAGTATTAATCATGTACGGTCGTAATCCTTGTTCTAATGGACTATGCTCTCTGACTCGTAAATGACGATGGTGATGCGGAAAACCTGTACTTCAGGTCGTAATCCTTGTTCTAATGGACTATGCTCTCTGACACGGGCGAGGATTATACAAGTGTAGACGACTTATAGGTCGTAATCCTTGTTCTAATGGACTATGCTCTCTGACGAGAGGTCAAGAACGCAGCCGGAGAGTTGCGTACCAAGTCGTAATCCTTGTTCTAATGGACTATGCTCTCTGACTTTTAAACCAAAATCAACCAGTCATGCTTACCATTAAGTCGTAATCCTTGTTCTAATGGACTATGCTCTCTGACTGCGTGGGGCGATCTCAAAATATCTGGATTCTCTATTGTCGTAATCCTTGTTCTAATGGACTATGCTCTCTGACTCTATATTTTGTAACTCAATCACATTCAACACTTTGAATGCCCAAATTTGCTCAAAAACGGCCAAAACTGCCCGTATTCTTTGCCCATTTCGGGTTGCTAAGCTTTCCATAGCGTCAGTTTTCGGGCTCAAGATACACCCCTTTTTTGGTAAAAACAAGCCCCGGCGGCAGTAAAAAAGCGCGCCTCAAAAAAACAGCGTATTGGGCGGATTCTGGAGGATATCTATTTGCAGGTCTTTCCCGATCACCTGCATCGCCCGGAGGTCGCTGGTGTTTACGGGGGCCAGCAGAATGCTGTCTTCATTGGTGTAGAAGCTGTTTACCTCGGCTAAGGTTTCCACAATGGCGCGGAAGTTTTTGCTCTCGCTGCGCGCTAAAAATACCGACTTCTGTATCCGGATGCAGCCCTGCCGCTTGAGGTATTTGGCCACCAAATTGCGCACCTTATTGCTGCTGATGTCGTACATGATGAGGTAGGTCATATCGGTTGCTTTTACAGGTTCATCGTTTACAATACCCAGGATGGCCTTCACCCGCTCGGCTAAGGGCGCCAGGGGGTCGGCCTCGGGTTTGGCGGGCGGGCGCTCCGTCAGGCCGGCCTCGCGCAGCAGCTTCAGGCGGGCCGCTAAGTCAAATTCGCGGTTGCGGGGGCGCATAGGGCCTTACGGATTTAGCAGGCCTGCGGTCGCCGCCGGCAGTTGGGGCGGCCCAAACAAATACTCGCCTATGGCGCGGGCCGCCAGCTCGGCCAGCTCCGGATTGCTGCCCGTTTTGGTGGTCTTCACCACGCTAAAGCCGCGCTGCCCGAAAAACACGTTGATCTCCGCAAAGTAAGGCCCCGCTACCACCCGCAGTTGCCGCCCGTAGTTGATGGGGTTGGCGCTCTCTAAGCGCAGCTCATACTGCTCCAGGTGGGCCGCCAGCAGGGGCGTCAGCTCGGCCAACTGGGGCGGCTGCTCGTACTGCTTAGGCTTGGTTGTGCGGGCGCCGGGGTTCATGCGCCGCCGTATTTCGGCCAATATTTCGGCGGCCGGCTCCCGGTCGGCGGGCGCTTCGGAGGTCGGGCGGGCGGCCGCTATGGTCTGCTCGGCCCTGCGGGCCTCGCGCAGGGTAGTGTCGGCGTCCACGGTGCTCAGCAGGGGCGCCCAGCTCAGGGGCTCCGGCGCGGCGCGGTAGTAGGCATCGGGGTCGTAGCTTACAAAGCAGGCCCTGCTCACGTCGTGGGTAGCTAAGTCCACCACGCCCTCCAACTGGTGGCGCTGCGCAAACGACAGCGCAAACAGCTTGTAAAAGGCGCTAAACTGCCCCGCGTCGCGGCAAGGCTCATCCAAGCGAAACAGCACCTTCAGGCCGTCGCCCCCAGGCGAGGCAAAGCACAGCTCCACCTCCGGCAGCGCCGCCAGCCGGGGCGCTAAGGCGGCGGGCTCGTGGCCGGCCTCGGCTAAGTGGTCGAGGTCGAGCAACAGATGCTCGGTAGCCGCAAAGTTTTCGCGCCGCCGCACCGCCGGATGAAAAGTTCCGCATACAAAGTACGGCAGGCGCTTCTTCAGCTCCCGGTACATCTTTTCGTCTATGGCCCGCACCGCCCGCAGTTGCTGTATGACGTCCTGAAACGCCGGCTTAGGGTGGCGTATGCGGTTGTACATTTCCTCTACCCCGATGGGGTGCAGCGGGTCGCCGGCCTGCGTGAGGTTGAGTCCCCAGTGTAGCATATTGCGTTTGCTTGGTTTGTGTTATGGCTCGCCGCCAAAGGTTTTAGCCAACTCGTGGGCGTAGCGCTGTATGTGCTCGGCTCGCGAGCGCCGCAGTCCCCGCAGGTCGATGATCTCGGCTAAGTAGTCGTTTACCGATTGTATCAGGATGCGCTTGCCCAGGCCGTCGAGCAGCAGCCCCTCGCCCTCGGCCCGAAAGCAGTCGTCGGTGAAGGCCTCCTGCCGGCACAGTTGCACCACTACATAATCAACCCACACCCGATAGCGCTCAATGACGTCGTATACCAAGGCCGGCCGATTGTAGTCGTCGCGGTGAAACACCCCCGTGTAGGGGTCCAAGCCCGCCCGTATCAGGGCGCCCTCCACCTTGCCGTACAGCATCCCATAGCCGTAGTTGAGCAGTGCGTTGAAGCGGTCGGTAGCCGGCGTTCGGCTCCGCTGGGCAAAGCGATAGTCGGGCGGCAGGCATTCCGCCAGCGCTTCGAAGTAGCGGCGCGAGGCCGCCCCCTCCCAGCCGCGCAGCGTAGGCGCGAGGTCGGCCACCAACTCGCCGCTGAGGCCCCGTATTTTATTGCGGTGGTCGTCCATGCTGTTGATGGCGTTGCGCAGCAGCCGCTGCCCACGCTCGTCGAGCGAAGGCTGCAAGGCCAGCAGCAACCCGATCTGGCCGTTGATCTTATCCTGTAGCAGCTCCTGTACCCAGGCCACCGACCGGCCCGAGTACAAAAACTCGATCTGGTGGCGGCGTATGCTGGCTATCGAGCCGTATTGCACGCTCCACACCCGCCCCTGGGGCTTGCCCATGCCGTCTATAAACATCACGTCTATCTCGTGGGCGATGGCTAACAGCACCGCATCGGAACTGATGCGCGCGCCCTTGCTCACCGAGATGCTGCGCACCTCGGCCGGCGGAATCAGTTGCTTGCCCTCCGCCGAGCTCACGGCAAAGAGGTTGTCTTCGCGCCTCAGGCTGGCGCCATACGAGTTCAGTACTAAGTGCATAAACTATGGTTTTCGCGGCGGCGGCGGCTGCCGGTTGCGGTTTTTGAAAAAGGCCTTCACCGCCTCCGGCTGCCGCTTCTCGAAGCCCTGCACCCAGAAGCCGTCGTTGAGGTGCAGCCCCTGGCTGGGCCGCGTGAGGGCCGTATAAAACCAGCGGTACAAGGCGTTGCCCTGTTGCGCGTATACCGACTTGTGCATGTTCAGAAACACCTGCGGCCACTCGCCGCCCTGCGCCTTATGGCAGGTGACGACGTACCCAAACTTAGCGCGCAGCGCATTCAGGTAGGGGTCTTTGCGCATGGCCTCCGCATAGGCGTCGGTCTTGCGGCGCAGCCCCGCCTTGCGGGCCCGCTGGTCGAAGTCTACCAGCAACCGCTGGGTTTCGTGGCCCTGCAGGCCGGCATAGTCGTTGTACAGCAGGTCGCGCAGCAGCAAGGTCTCGCAAAGGGTGTCGTCGGCCAAGTTCAGCAGTTTCACCTTCAGGAAGCCAAAGCCCGCCTGGGCCGGCGCGGGCCGCACGCTCTTCACCACCACCTGGTCGCCATTGGCCAGCGGTACAAAGTAGCTGTTCTGGGCCACCTGCAACAGCTCGCCCTCCGCTAAGTTTTTATTGCCCTGTAGCGTCAGCCGCATCCGGTGGTTGAGGCGGCGGCAGTGGCCGTTGGCATTTACGATCATCATCGCCTCCTGATAGTCGTGGCGGCGCATATACGGCAGGTAAGCGTCTATCAGCGCCTGCTCGTCGCGGTACAGGAAGGCCGTCTCGCCCCGGGGCGGCTGTATCTTGGGCCAGTTCACATAGCGGTCCTCAATGATGTCCTGCCGGAAGCGGCCCGCCAGCCGCAGTATCTCCGACTCGCGGTTCTGGCGCAGCACCTCCAGCAGCTCGGCATAGCGCACCGGCACCCGATACGCCTCGTGCAGGTAGCGCGGACTCAGGGCCGGCGAGAAGGCGTCTTCGCTCACGGGCGGCAGTTGGCAGGGGTCGCCTACAAACACCGCCCGCTGCCCCTCGCTGAAGGCTAAAAAATCGACCAACAGATGCCCCGACCCAAACCGCGCCGCATGGCCGTCGGCCTGGGCGGGCGTATTGGCTATCATCGAGGCTTCGTCTACGATGTACACCATCGGCTGCCCCGCCGGCGGCGGTTCGCGTACCCCAAACTGCAAAGTCAGTTGGCCCGCGCCGCCTACCCCCGCCGAGGCGGCCTCGTCTAACCCGCTCAGCTCGTCAAACTGGTACACACAGGAGTGTATCGTAGCCGCCGGCTCGCCGGTTTTAGCCGACAGCACCTTCGCCGCCCGCCCCGTAGTAGCCAGCAGCACCGGCCGCATACCCTGCTCGCGCAGCCAGCGCACATAATGGCCCAGCAGCGTCGTCTTGCCCGTGCCCGCATAGCCGCGCAGCACAAAACAGCGCGCCCCCGCCTCCTGGCTAAAGGCCTGCAACTTGCCCAATGCCTCCGCCTGATGCGGCGTAAGTGTCGGAAATGTAGGGTTCGCCATCCTGTTGTTTATGTCGTTCGCCAATAGCGGCTCTTGTTTTTGACACCCGTGCTAAAAATTTAAAATCCCCTGACTCGCTTACCGATAATACCGAAATCGCACAAATAAAAACTGCGAGACCTTGCGCCCGTCAACCTCCTCAATCACGGTGCGCTCGGTGGTGCTGGCCACGCAGGGGATGCCGATGGCCAACAGCCGGGTTACGAGCAAATGGGTGAACACCAGCTCGCCCATGAGATGCACCACCAAGCGGGGATGCTCAAGCGCAAGGGCCCGTATGCGCGCTTCATAGTCGGCTACCATAAGCCGAACCCCGTCGGTATCGAAAGCGGGAGGGATGGCCGGAAAGGGCATATCCTGAATGCCGCCATAAGCGTCGGTAGCAGCCTGCCGCTGAGCCTCCGGCCAAAGGTGGGCGGGGTGGTTGGAGAGGTTGAGGAGCATGGGGGTTAGCGCGATTGAATGATGTAGGTAACCTCGTCGAGGCTTTCCCGGAGCACTTTGATGAAGGCAGATGCCGGCTTTGCGTCTTTTAGCATACCTGCATGATTGATGTCATTGCGATATTGGTGGCTGAGATGTTTATACACCCTGACGAATTGGTGTAAGGAAGTATTTTCAATGATGCTCCCCAGTTGATCGGGGTCTATTCCTTTTGGTAACTCCCATTCATCGCGACTTCTTCCAAATACATTAAAGGCTGTTTCTACTACTTGTCGCCCCTGCTTACGGTCATCGTCGGGCAGGCCCGATTCCCGGCAGATGATGGAGATGATAAGTTCGCGTAGTATGGTAATACCTTGCTGGTACAATTGATGCTCATAGCACCAGCGCACGGCTTTGAGACCGTTGTTTAAGTCATTTTCCCCGAAAGAATCGAAAGCGTCGCTAACTTTTTTGAGAATGGGGGCCAAGGCCGGCGTAGCCTGCGCCTCGCCAATGCGATTAAGCTCAGCCCGGAGTCGGGAAAAGAGCGTTCCGCTAATAATTTCCTTGCCGCGGACGACGGAAAAAGCATTGGTGACATCTGTGAGCGCCTGCTCCAGCTCGGTATACCCGCGTTGGCCGCTGAGGCGGGCTAATTTGCGGGCATTGCCATGAATGAGAAAGTCGTTGGCGGCGTTGGTCCAGGCTTGCAGCTCAATGACACTAAAAATGTTGACGATGGGCGCAACGCGGTCGGCGGGATTGGGTATCCTGCTTTCGATGTCGTAGGCAGGCCCAAGCGCTTCAAAGGCGCCGTAAAATATACCTTGTACCTCAATGTCGGCTAAGAACTGGGCGTAGCTCATGAGCACAGAGGTGAAAACCGGAATGGAGCGGAAGGCGTTGGTGATGTCGAGCCATACCTGATCGCCGGGCTTCAACTGCTCGTAGATGAGGTTGAAGTTTTCCCAAATGTCGGCCTCGTTCATACCTTCTCTAAAGCCGGAGATGGGCTTTACCTCGCAGGGAAGTCCGAGTTGCTGTAATTGCCAGGCCAGTCCGGGCTGTTTTTCTGGGGCGTCATCGGGGGTTCCCCCCCAATTTTTGGTCTGTGCATCGGAGGTTAGAAAGACGCAGATGGCATCGTTTGGGCCCCAGTCGGCGCAGATACGGGCAGCTAAGGCTTCCTGCACAAAGCGCACGACGGGCGAATGCCAACCGTCGTAAGCGTATACGCATTCTTTGTATTGGCTGGTGCCTAAGAAGGTGAGTAGTTTTTTGGACATGGCGGTGGCGGGTTATTGAGGGGCGGTCATGAAGCCGTAGCCGACGGCGGTTTTGGCGCCGATGCCGTGAGAGGTGAGGGCGGCGGTGAGCCAGAAACTTACAATATCTAATACGGTACTTTGAGCAGACAATTTTCCCCCAGCTTTCTCAATCATAGTTCCTGTGATTTCAGGTTTAACATCCCGCTCCTTACAAGCTATATAGAATTTGAAATGCAGTGGTTTACCTTCTGCATCGTATTTGCCTACTGTTAAAAACGGCACAGGGTTTGGGCTGTCATAATCTACAGGTAAGCATTCACCACGATAATATTTAGGATAATGTACATTCATAATATCCGGCTCAATGACGGGAGGGCTTTGAGGGAAAGCATCGAAAAAGATAATATGCCCTTGTTGGGCTTGTTTATCCGACCCACTCGTATCCTTGCCGAAGATATAAGCAAAAAGCGAGCTCTGCATAGCCGCTTCTTCCGATGCTTTAGAACGTTTGTCTTCCCCTACCTCTTCTTTCCAAAAGCAATTCCGGATGACCCAAGAACGAACTACACCTTTGATAGAACTGGCCGGCAAATATGGTATGCCATACACATGGTGCAGCGTCATGGAGGTTTCAAATACGGAAGCGTTACCTAAACCGTGGATGAGACGATTTTGGATAGGGAGAGAAATTTCTTTTATTTTCAAGCATTGCTCCTTTAATTCGTAGATAGCTCTACTTTGCCTTTCCAAAACACTGTATATTAGCAAATTAGAAAACACACTTTTTATCTGAAAGTATTCATTCTTGCCTTGTTTAAAAAGCATGGGTTTTAGTCCCTCTCTGTTAGAATGAAAATGTACAGATTTATTCAATGCTAAAGCAAAATTATCAACTCCTGTCTTCTCAAATTTACGCATATGCCCTGACGTATCTTCAGGAACTCGAAGTACCTGCTTGTCAAAATTATATAAATTATTGCCTTGCATCTGCTTCGGTTTGGGGTATTGGCCAATTTCTTCCAATTTTGGGTCGGGCATGTGAAAACCCTGCTCTTTTTCCGAACTCCTTAGAAGAGAAACAACAGATACTTTTGTATCCTTCCTACTCGGAGGTAGGGGGCTTTGTGTTGACGCCTGTCCATTCCAATTATATTTTTTGCCCCCTACAGAAATCATTAGCTGTTTTCCGCCTGCCTTTTGATAGTCACATGAAATCCCGTCCATGAGTATACCATCTGGCTTTAGTCCAGTCAGATGCAGCGCTGAACTTCCGTCACGCTCCAACCACACTTGTTGTTGACCGTTTTCTTCTCTAACTCTTATTGTTCCTTTTGCCATGATTTTTATATTTATGGATTTTCTTGATCATCACCCTCAATCAAACCATCAGCGAATCGGCGCAGCCAGTTGAGAAGAGCAAGTACTTCAACCGTAACGGCTCTGTACTCATTGCTTTTTAGCTCCGTTAGCGTTTGGATTAAATCCTGATTCTCCTTACCTTTTAAAAGATATTTCTTCGTTTCAGATTTTAGCCACGTACTAATTTGAAGATATAGTAAGCCATAGGCATTTTGTGGATGATCTTTGTGATCCCCGGGTTGATAGTCTCGCTCATGAATTTTTTTTGTGCCACTTTCCTGCTTTGATAGAATGAACGCAAAAGCAGCTCCTATCCCATTTGTTTTTATCCACATAGGAGCTTTTTTTACATAGCTCTTATAATTTTTCGCTTTAAAAAACTTTCCGCTAAGTTCTTGAATTTGTTTTGTCTCAGACAAACAGTTCTTGGCTTGAGTAGCATATTTATAGGCTTCTGCCGCCCTTCCTCCTTCTAATTGTTTCAAATTATTACTCATGGTTATGATCATTTTGAGGATTCAATAATGCGGTGCGTAGCAGACCTTTGCCAAGGGTGGCATTAGCGCCAAGTTGGATAATGGGCCGTGTTTCGATGCCCTCCATAAAGTAGGCCATGATGTCGTCAGCAGATTTCAAATTGAAGTCTTTCAGCTTTTCCTCCTTCTGAAAAACAGGCGCACTCATCACCATGCTGTACATCAGACTGTCAGAGGGTAGGTATTCTTCAGTGAATAAGCCTCCCGTCTGAACCGTACCCGTTTCATTGTCAATTTTTGTACGGGTGATAACCTCAGTGGACATTTCCACAAAATCGCGGAAATCATCGTCGCTCAATACAAGAATGTCGGTTTTCATCTTCTCTTTCAGGTAGTCATCCTGAATCTTAAGCTTTTCGCAGAGATATGCACCTAAGCTTATTTTTTGGCCTTGCTCATTCTCCTTCACTTTGATTTTATCTTTATATGAGCTTACCAAAGCAAAGGTATATTCTTCTAAAATCGCCACATCAGCTCCATGTATTTCAGCATTGCAATTAGATTCCCATGCCGCGAAACTGGCATCTGCTTGGCTTAAATCATTAGGAATGCCATCTATCCTAAAATCTTTGTATTCCTTAACCAGCCGCATATCCCGCTCCAAACGTCGTAGTATAGCTGGACAAGTAATCCAAACAAAAACACCCTTCATACTCTTCACGGGGAAAAGCAACAGCCGAGCATCAGTAAAAGCCAAGGCTCCGGCATGGGCTTCATTTGCTTCATCACCCTCTGGGCCGAAGGCCAGGGTAAGGGGTTTGCCCATACCTACGCCTTTTGACTTTGACCGTAAGCCGTCATTCACTTTAAATTGTCGTCCTGCCACCATGATTTCATGCGCATTGGATTCAAAATCCTCCCGCAAAGCCCCCTTTAAGCTGGAACTTTCGATTTTCGGAAATCCCGTATGACGTTCGCGTTGGATGGGCAGATCGACGATGCCCAAATCACTACCGCTACCCGCATGTAGCGGCGTCTCGCAGTAGAGAAAAAGTGGTCTAACTTTCTGGTACATAATTATTGGTCTTTTTGTTGTTTAAGAAGGAGACGTTCGCGTTCAATTTCTCTCCTCAATTCCTCCTCGGTGGGTAAATAGAGTTTGTATCGAGACGCAAATAGTTGTGAGCTTTCATTCAGAACGGAATAGCGCACAATGGTATGGTCTTTAGCTGTACAAAGAATGAGGCCAATCGTTGGGTTGTCGTCAGGCGCCTTGTATTTGTCTTCATACAAGCGGACATACATATCCATTTGGCCAATGTCTTCGTGCGTCAATTCCTTGACTTTCAAGTCTATTAACACAAAGCATTTGAGCAGGTAGTTGTAAAATACCAAATCAATGCGGAAATGCTTGGTTTCTGTGGAAATCCGTTTTTGACGTGCCACAAACGCAAAACCCTTGCCTAATTCCAGCAAAAATTCCTGCAATTTGTCAATCAAGGCTTCTTCCAGTTCCGCTTCTAGGTATTTCCGATTTTCCTTTAACTGGAGGAACTCCAGAATATAAGGGTCTTTCAGCACATCCTCAGCTTGCAACTCGGCTGTTTTTTCTTGCATTTCAGCCACCACTGCCCCCCGGTCGCTTGAGGACAGTAAGCGTTCATAATAGAGGGAGTTGATTTGCCTGTCTAATGCTCGTGTTCCCCAATTATTTACTATGGCTTCTTCCAAATAGAACTGGCGTGCTTGTTCATTTTCTATGCTTGACAAGGAGCGGTAGTGTGTCCATGACAATTCTGAACGCAGTGCGTTCAAAATTGGGAAACTCAAGTAAAACTTCCTCATATAGAAAAGATTACGACTAGAATAAGAGGCGCCAAACTCTTCCTTCAGTCGAACTGCCAATTGTTCTATCTGGGCCATGCCATATTCTGCTTTCACATTTCCAGCTTGCTCATCTTCGACGATAGATTGACCAATCAACCAATTTGACTTCACCAAAGCCCAGTTGGCCGTTTGAGCCACTTGGCTTCGTGCTTCAAGAATGATTTGCCGGATGCGTTGGTATAGTGTGCCGCTATCTTGCATGGATGTGGTAGTTTTGCAATGTTTATATTCCTAACTCCTCAAGGCCATTCACAAGTACAAGTGAATCGCTATCAATGAATTGCTGATAATTGATACGAGCCTTGTCTTTTGATAAAGGAAGATTGAAATAATAGAATTCAAAATTTGGGACGCCCATATCAAAAACAATTGATTTCAAGTCACGCAACTGTTGTTTTCGGGAGGTTAATTTTTCATGCTCATACTTATAAATAATAAGCCTAAATAGAGTTGGAAGTTCTCCGTTATTGTAAAACTGTCCTCCGGCAAAATACAGATTAGGCTTAACTCCCTTGATACCAGAAATTGATTTGCTTTCTAAAATGGCGTAGTTCCCATTGTCATCATAAAAGGTCAAGTCAATTTCAATATCCGTGTATAAGTTCTTGCCTTTCTCATCATCCGGTACAATCGCAACAATTTTACCCGTATGGTTATGCCTATGGCAAGCTAAACTTCTTTTGGGGAGTTGTGACGAAAAACCTATGAGCGGATTTTTTACGAAATGCTCCCAGAGCTTAACTTCAACAATTTTTCCAAAAGTTCCGCCGCCATCAGGCATAACATCCCTCACGTTCCGGAATAATCGGCCTAAAGGGGAAACCTTGTAGCCTGACTTTGATAAGGAGATTAGCTTTCGATCCTTTAGTTCTTCCAATATTTCAGGCCCCAAATCATCGTTCAGCACGTCTGAATCGAGATAATAGTGTAGCCGCTCTACCGCCGCCCAATCAAAATCGAATGGTAAATTTCCCACCTCCATCAAGTGATCGCTATCCTCATAGATGTAGTACATGGGAATACCTTCCAACTGTGCGATGATGGTCAGTACTGGAATCGTTGACTTATAGCCTCCTGAGAAATTAATGACTGGATTAAATCCATCCTTTTTAGCTTTTTTGATGATCCCACTTTCACCCATCAACTTATCAACCAAGTTTTGTAAACCTGTATCGTAGTAAGCATCGGCCATATCGCCAGTTTTCGGCTTAACCCCAAGCGAGGCTATAAAGTCGTTCTCTTTGTCAAAGTCTCGAACTGAAACAGTATGGCTTTCTTTGAAAAATAATCCAACTAGTTTGGCAGCACTCACGGACAAGGCGGTATCTGTGGCGAGGAGTTGTACTTCAATATCAGCATTTGCGTCTTCCTCCCTAATCTTCGCGGCAATTTTTAATATGCTGGTGATTTCTGCGGAGGCGTGGTGGTTAGGAGTAGGTTCATTTATGTACTTCCATTGTCCATTCTCTTTGGCACAACTCTTTAGCCAGTAGTCATTAATCTTACTTTCCAGTGCTTGGAAGCAATCTTCGTCATACAACCCTGCATCATCATCTTCTACAGCATCTAAATCTACGCCGCCATCATATAGCTTACTCACGCGCGCATGATCAAATGCGTTTCGGACTTCCTGCTTATTGAAATTAGTAAAGATCGAAGTTCCTACAGTAGTTACGATCAAGTGATTTGCCATAGTGTTATCTATTTTGAGGTTGCCAGGTGCCGAAAAAAGCGATCCCAAAGCCCTGTTTTACATAATCAGCATTATTAATGTTATCTGATAATGAACGTCCCTGGAGTTGACTCACATCGACGGGTTCATCTGATTCGTAGTAAAAAACACTACCAGCTGGAGCGACCTTCAGCATTGGTTTAGGCCTCTTCTCCGCTATATCAAAGCCTCCCAGCATGTACGGCTTCCCTATTGCCATTCCTTTAAGCTTAGCCGAAATACCCAAACGAGATAAATCAGGGATACCATTTTGGAATATCCCATCTGTTGCAAGGTATACCCTGATGTAGCGAGTGATAACGACGGCGTTTAACGGAATAACATTTTCAGCAATAGACGCTTCTGCCAACTTCCCTTCTGCTCCAAGGCGAACTGGTTTGTCATTCTCATAGAAAATATTGGTATTTTCTTGCCAGTTGAATGTTATTTGAAAGCGGGCATCATTTTTAACTCGTCTCATCCCCACACGATAGAGCTCTCCATCAACTTCGCTAGTTGTTCGAGTAGAGCGGTTGCGCTTTATACCTACTTTGGGTTCTTCTATAACAAAATCGGACCAGTTTTTAGACTTGAAAGTTGCCAGATTTCCTTTCAAGTACTTTATCAAATTAGTCCGACTAATCAGTCCTTTAGAGGGATGTTCTACAGTCTGGTTGTCATCTCTTTCATAGATTGGAAAAACAGACAAACTACTCCCTGATGACAGATTTATACGCTTAATTGGAAGCGGAAAAACCTCATAATCTTCCTTTTCTAAACCTTTATCTTTGTAGCTTACCACATCAAAAGGTAGAGGGTAATACTCGTCTTGTCCCCTAATACTGATTGCTATATTGTAAATGGTTAAATTTTCGGTTTTCTTAATCAAATTATCTAATTCTTTTTCACCTATTTGTTCACTAATCAAAGTAGTTCTAATAGCTCCATACAACACACTAGGCGGTGGCGGGAAAATCCCGTCGGCCCAAGTTTCTTCGCCCATTGAGAAGGGCTTGCCGTCTTTGAAGAAAAGTGTATCTAATGGATCCAGTTGGATGGTGATGTTATCAGTCATGATGGGTTGTTTCTTTTGCGGTTTTTGAATTATTTGTTTCGCACTTCACCGTCTGCCGCTGTATGAAATCACAGATATGCAGCAGCGTGGTAAAATTCCGGAAACCTTCGGTTGCCTTTTGGGGTAAAATCGCATCAGTACATAGTCGTAATTTTGCTACTTCCCTTTCCTTTTTATCTCCATGTTTTTTACATGCACGACCCAATAGCCGCACTGCTTCCGTAATGAGCAACTCTCTGTTTTCCTGCTGACTATGATAAGGTAGCTCCAATTCGCCGGTCTTATCATTGGTGAGCAGTTCAAATTCCTGTACCAAATTTCGCATCCACTTGTCGGAAAAATCGTCGCGCAAACTTTCTGTTATTGTAGAAAGTTGATCCATGGCAACATCTCCTCCAATACGGAAAGGCACAAAAGCCTGATTGATTTCACCGGAAGCTTTCAGCACAGAAAGTGCGAGCATATCTTTTCGTTGTCCATCGGGATGGATGTACTTTTTAGCTGCTTTCTCCGTGCTACGCGCCCAATCAAGGACCACGTGCAATGGAGTTTTGTAATGTGCTATGACCATGCCGGCAGAAAAAGTGAGACGCTTGCTCCCCTTCGTTTGAAAGGCATCTACTCCCTCAAATAATGGCTTGTTGATATGCTCATCAAATAACCATCGTAGCTCTTTCAATACAGGGAAAACATAATCCAGGGTTACGAATCCAAGGAAATCATCGCCTCCTGCATAAACAGCTTTGCCGCGTGGAAAGTCCAAATATCGCTTGGCCGCTTCACCGTACTTCTTCAAGCAGCATGCTAGTTTTTTATGAAAACTCAAAAGCGTTTTACCATCGGCGCCATTTGTTAAATTGGCCCCGCTCAGCCACTGCCCCATGTTGTCGCCGTCAAAAAGAAGGAGGGCGTAGTAGCCGTTTGGCTTTTTTAGCCTTTCTTTATCAGTTTTTTCGCATTCCTGATAAAAATTCTTCAACTGTTTTAATGCCGTACCTTCGCAAGTAAAATGGTGGCTGATCCCTTGCTGATGAAAGTAATGCTCAGTATAGTTTTCTTCAAAAAGCAATTGCTCATCCCAAGAATTGTCCTTGTAGCAATCTTGTATGCACTTTAAATTATTTTTAAGCAAATCAATCTTGCTTACCTTGTCTAAAAAATCCGCTGCTGCGAAATAAGCTGTCGGTTCGAATTCATGGCTTTTTACATAGTTCCGTTTTACCCAACTCACAGCACTAAGTCCTTCACTGGGGGCGATAACTTTCATATCTATTCCATCTCGCTCTTCAATTATTTTAAATTCCAAAGCATTCTTCGTAAAGAGTTTCTTAAAAATTTCTGCCCTATTCTCTTTTTCGCCCAAGCGATAAAACTTTACGTTACGTTCTCCGTCTAAGCTACATTTACGGCCTCGCTCGCCATGCACTTTTTGACCTTTTTCATCTTCTTGATAGTAATACTGCGATATAGGTCGTACATTTTTGATGGCCCCAAGTGATCTCTCCGTATTTCTGTAATCAATCGCATAGCTATCCTCTGTAGCAGGATGGAACACCCAGAATAGCTCCAATGCCTGTTTAATTTGATCATAATATCCAGTAGGGGCGGTTATTCTACCCAATGCTTCAGCAGCAATTTGTTTCCACTTTTCACGAACAGCATTTTCTACCGCATGCCCCAATTCGGCGAGCTCCGAGGAATCTCCATTCTCCAGGTACCCCAGGAAACGATTAGGCTGTGTTGAAGACCCAGGATCGGGGAAAATAACCTTTCCTCCTTTATCTGTAAAGGTTTTCATTGCTGTTTGTACCAACACAGACAACAACTGACTCCCTGCATATAAATCTCGGGTTTTCCGGGCCTGCGCAATAAAACTTTGCACGGGGCCGATGGTGAAGAGGAAGAGGTGGGTCATACTATAACTGCTTTTAAGGTATTCAGAAAAGTCTCTTTAATTCCTTGGTATGACTGATTCACAACAGTAGGCCTTTGATGAAAATATTGGGGAGGATTTTTCTTTGGAGTGGCCACTTTCAGATTCACATTATTAGGCAAAAGAACAGATGCGAAATTTGTTATTACAACATAGTAGCCACCATTTGATTCACTTATGTGAATTATCATACTTGATGCGCTACGGTCGATTTCCTTTCGAGTGGTTTTAATATCCGCACCTGCACTGTTCAAACTTGTGTAACGAAAGGACAATGGCAGTCCAAACTCTGCTCTTTGTACTTGTTTTGGATAACTACCCGATCTAATGTAATTCTTGACCTCATCATAATCGGGTTGTAGTCTTTCCCTAAATTTCTGAAAAGATGCTCCTATTTTTTCCACTGCTTCAAGAGCGGCTTCATGTCCTTCTTGTAAGACATAAATTTGTGTGTTCTTCAAAATAGGGAATGGTGTAGGATAATCAGGGGCAAATACTCTCTCAAAACTATACTTACGTGCTAGGATAGCTATATTCCTTTGAAGATATTCTGAAAGAGCCTCAGTTTTGGGTTGAACAAACTCGAAGTTGCCAGAGTATGTACTATAAGTTGATTTTTCAATCTTGAAGCTTCCAGCGCCTCGTCTAGAACGTGTCCCTAAGCCTCCAAAATTAGCAAGCATCCAAAAACTAAAAGCAGCTTCTTCTAATGCTACACTGTCAAAAGAAGAAAGATGCACAGTAAAGTCTCCTTCCCACATCCCCGCTCTGTTATTATTCATGGGGATGGTGTACCACAAATAATAAATGCCTGGATTTTGATTTTTATCTTTTGGTAGCCTGCCGATTTTTATACTTTTCTGTTCTACACGAAGAACGACTTTACTCCTACGGGCTCCATTTTTTGTCACACCTCCGAATAATTCTTCCTCATGTGAGCGTATATAAGATTCTCCTTTATGCCCATTCAAAGCCCGCCACCAAAACCGCATTGCCCCCTTAATACTAGGCGCCCGCAATTCCGGTGTCTGACCATCTGCCCCTGCCAAAAACATGGGGGTTATCACTTTGCATGTAAATGTTATTGTTTCCATAATGCAATTATACAAATTTTATCATTGCCATAAAATATAAACTAGTGCATGGTTAAAAGTTGGCCACTCCCCTCCACCACCCCATACCCCACGCCGGCCCCCTTACCCAGCCCCACACAAGGCGGCAGCCCCATATTGGCGCTAAAGTCGAGGTCGAAGCCTAAGTGGGGGGAGTCTTTAAACCGCAGAAAGCCGCTGTCTCGGATGCGATGGATTTGCACCCGAATGGGTTGATCGGCCCAATAGCCCACCGCTTTAGCAAAGTTGAGCAGGTTGCCCGTGAGGATGCGTTCCAGCTCGGCTTCCCGGGCCGCCGCAGTGGGCAGCGCCTGGAAGCGGGCGTAGTTTTGGGTGTTCAAGGGTAGCCAGTGCCGTATGCGATAAGCCAGCATGCGCTCCCCGGCCTGCACCGGATGGTGATTGATGCACAGCTCATCAATCCTAAACGCATCCTCCCGCGCCCCTATCCGCAGCCGCAGATCGGGGCGGCGCAGCAGAAAATGAATATCGTCTACCGCTTCCCCGAGGCATACCAAGGCTGCGCAGCCCCGGATGATCTTATACTGGATGAGCGGATAGCGGTAGATGCTCCCCGAATCCGCTGTATGATTGTGAAAGCGGTCGTGTTCCCGCTCGGTGGCCTCAATGACGGCCGAGCGGAAGTAGGGCAGTTCATAGTCGCGCAGGCTGTTGGCAAAGCGGATGCGCAGGTATCTCACATCAGGCATAGTTGCCGGGTTTAGTGACTTAATCGGTTCGTCTTGGCCTTGGCTCTGACCAATGTTCGTTTTGGTGAACGGTGCATTTGGCTGAGCGAACGGCGCATTTTTATCCCGTATACGACGCCATTGACCAAAAGTTTCATTTGAGAGGGGTATTTATTTAACTTTTTTGAAGCTGTGTAAACTTCCATTCTGCGGCTGCAAGATAAGGGTTGGCGGATGCAGCCTATTTGCACGAAAGCGGCTACAAGTGTTAAAATTTTATCTTTTTTATTTACCTTTGGGCAAAACTCCGGCGCCCATGTCCAAAAACCGATACGCCCTCATTCGCTACATCACCATCGATCGCTGCCTGCGGCAGCCGGGCGAGCGCACCGACTGGGAGGCGCTGGCCGTCGCCTGCGGCCGCGCCCTCCGCGGATTGGGCTCCGACGACGGCCACCCGCCCAGCGAGCGCACCATCAAGGCCGACATCGCCGAGCTCCGCTCGGGCCGCCTGGGCTTCAAGGCGCCCATCCTGTTCGACCGACACAGGAAAGGCTACATATACGCCGACCCCCTCTTTTCCCCCTTCGGCCAAACGGTGTTCGACGCCCACGACCTCGACACCCTCCGCCAGGCGTTGGCCATCCTGCGGGGCCTCGACCTGCCCCCGCTGGCCGCCAACTTAGAGCGGCTCCTGCTGCGCCTCGATGCGCAGCCCCCGAGCATAGGCCCGCCCGCCCCGCCCGAGGTAGTCCATTTCGATCGGGTAGCGGCCGGCGCTAAGGGCTTAGAGTGGCTCCCCAACCTCTACGCCGCCTGCCGCGAACAGCGGGCACTGGCCATCTTATACCACCCTTTCCGCTTGGAGCGGGCCGAGTATGTGCAGGTAAGCCCCTACCTACTGCGCGAATCCAACAAGCGCTGGTTCCTCATCGGCTACGAACACAAGGAAGGAGGCATCCGCAATTTTGCCCTCGATCGCGTACAGGGCATCAGCCCCACAACCCTCCAGACATTCCACCGCGATCCGGCCTTCGACCCCGGGCGCTGGTTCGAGCACGTGGTGGGCGTAAGTCTGCCTCCGGGCGGCGAGCCCGTAGCCGTGCGCATCCGCGCCAACGAGACGCGCGCCCACTACCTGCGCACCAAGCCCCTGCACGCCTCTCAGCAGGAGTCGGAGCGCGCGCCCGACGGCTCGGCGGTCTTTTCTTATTTCCTCATCCCCAATTTCGAGTGGGAGCGCCTCATGCTCTCCTTCGCCGACGATGTGGAGGTACTGGAACCGGCGCCTCTCCGGGCCCTGCTGGCCGGGCGGTTCCGCCGCGCAGCCGAGTTGAATAGTTGAGGTTGAGGTTCAGGCTGAGGCTGAGGCTGAAATGGCGTACGGTTGAAGGTTTGGGCGTGCCCCCCGGCCCCCTTTGGCCGCATGCCCTGGCGAAGAGTCGGGTTGCCGGGGGCCGGGGGTCGGGCTATCCGCTATTATACCCTCCCTTGGGGTCGGGTATATCGCTCCTATCCCTCACGCGGCTCCGCAGCGGCCTGGGCTGAGACCCCAATACGGGATTATATTTTTTCAGACAGGATTTTATAGGATGAACAGGATTTTAAACACGACGCTTTCAGCGCCCTGTTTTGCTACCTCGGCGCTCCAATATGCCTAAAACTTCAATTGAGGTGTATTGCCCTGCGGAGTAAATTCTCCTTAGCTTAGCAACAAACGCATACGTCTACCCCCCGCGCCGGTGATGAAACGGCACGCCCGCGTGAGGGATAGCAGGGAGCTCCTGCGACCGGATAGCCCGACCCCCGGCCCCCTTGCCAGTTCCTCCCTTTCGCCAGGGCATAGCGCCCAAGGGGGCCGGGGGGCACGCCCAAATCTCAATCATACTTCCCCACTGACGCTGCAACTTTTCCGGTAGTCGCTTCGTCCTCGGTATAACCAAACCCAAATCATTATGCGCCGTTTTTCTGGCTTCCCATTTTTGTATGCCTTGATGATTGCCGCAACATTACCGGCTTGTTTGCCGCCTGCCGACCCTTATCCCTATGCGCCGCCGGCAGCGGTTATGGCGCAGGCGCAGGCCTGGTCGACGGCCTTTGAGCAGTACATTGCCGACTGGACGCTGGGGCTTGTACCCGATAGCATCCCCGACAGCCTCATCCCGCAGGGGATTAGCGATAGTAAAAATTTCTACCTCAAAGACCCCGACGAGGTAACGGCGGCCGAAACCTGGGCCGTGCGCTATGCCAGGCCCATCAACAAAGACTCGCTGCTCACGGGCATTCCCGATCCCAAGATCACGTATTTGTTCTTAGGCACAGCCTTGGCGCCTTTTGGCAGCAAGTTGGTCATAGAAGGAGAGTTCCCCCGATGCCGCTTTTTTTCCGTCCAGATCACCCAGCCGCTGAACGGGAGCGAGTACTACGCGCAGCGGCAGTTTGGGGCCGCAGAGGTGGCCGTTGTAGATGCCGACATAGCGCCGCTGCCCGGGCATACCAACCCCTTCAGGTTAGGCGCCAACCGCAATGCCGAAGACCGAAGCTACCGCCTGACGTTCGACTTAGCCTTGGGCGACCCCACTGATCTGAACGCGGGCGCGCATTCCTATCCCTACCGCAAGAACAGCAACAACCGCACCGGGGCCCTGCTCGCCTATCAGGGGCCGCTGGGCCATAAAACGCTGGCCGGCACGCCCTTGCCCACGCCCGGCGACTGGAACCTGGGGGCCGTATGGGTGCGCATTTACGAACCCGACGAAGGAACCGGCCCCTTGGGCGGCGTGGAGATGCCCAAGGTCTGGTTTGAGCTGCCCAATGGCGCCCGATATTTTGTAGGATCCGACTTTTCGGCCCTACAGCAGCGGGCCGATCAAACCATCGCCAATCGGGTGACCAACGACGCGCCCAACCCCAACTTCGGCCCCAATACCGGCTGGTATAAATCGTGGGAAATATCGCGCAGCATACTCACCGGCATCTGCCAGAGCAATGGCTGGAGCCGGGCGGATAGCGGCGCCCGGGTGCGGGATATTGCGCTGGGCTGGACCGGCCGGGGCGAGTTTCAACCCAGCGCCTCCGCCCGCATAGAGCCCCATGCCACCACCAACAACTACATTTCCTACCTGGGCCGCTCGGTGGTGGTGCCGCCGGGGCAGGTGGCCGTGCTTACGGGCAAGCTGCCTACCTTCCCGTCTACGCGCAACGGAGAGGCAACCATGCAGGGCGGACAGGTGCGCTACTGGAGCATCTGCGGCATCGACCAGGATCCCTTTTCGCCTCTGCCCGCTACTACGGTACACGCCATCAGCGATGCCGAGGTGGTTGCCGACCCCAACCGAAACTACATCATCGCCTACTCGAGGCCCGAAGACCGCCCCCTCAACGCTACGGCGCAAAACGGGGTGTCGTGGGTAGATTGGGGCACGCAGAGCTACCTGGGGGTGCTCATGCGCTGGCTATGCGTAGCTCCCGACTGGCGCTTTCCGCTGGCGCCCCATGAGCACAACCTCGACTGGGCCCACTCGGAGTGGACGGGCTCGCAGTACGATAGCACGCTCATAGGCGTCAACTGGCACAATGGGTTTATGCAGTGTTATCTGCCCCGGATTCACCTGTTGTCGAAGGCCGAATTTGAGGCTTTAGGCGCCGGCCTCAGCTACGAAGACATTCCCATCTGGGTAGACGACGCCTGGAAAACCGGCGCCTCGGAGGCTCAATTTGGCATCGTGTCGGCTTCTTCCGTCTTAGACAACAGTCCGGCAAGTCTGCCCGCCAACGCCAACGACGGCAACTTAGCCACTGCCTGGTCGAGCGCCTTTGGCCAACAACAGGCCGAGATCACCATCGACCTCGGGCAGGTGCAGAGAATCTCGGCCATAAAATTGCTCTGGGACTGGGTATTCTTCGCCCGCGACTACCGCATTGAGGTGTCGCCCGACCAATTGGCGTGGTCGGAAGTGGCCGTCGCCGAAGATGAAAACGGGCAGGTAGATCGCTACGCACAACTTCAGCAGGCGAGGGGGCGGTACGTGCGCATAACCATGACCCGCTTCAATGCCGGTTGGTATCGGCTGGCCGAGCTGGAGGTCTACACCAGCGACGCCGATTGCAGCGCTGCGCCCACAGGCGTTAGCTCAGCGGCGGGGGCCGCTGCCTGCGACTGGCAGCTCTTCCCCAACCCGGCCATTGATTTTGTACAGTACGCCTGCACCGAGGGCGCAGCCGCGCCGGACGCAGACAGGGTTGATGTGGTCGTTTACGACCTCCGGGGGCGGGTGGTTTATCAGCAGCGCCAAGCGCCCTGCGCCGGCGTATTGCGCCCCCGGCTGCCCGCCGGCGTCTATACCGTGCGCCTGCGCATGGCCGGCGGCCACTGGCTGTCGCCTAAGCAGTTGGTGTGGCTGGGGAGCTAACTGTATTCTCATTTCACTTCAATAACAATATTCCTGGGGCTACATTCATATATAGTTCTCCAAGAAGTGAAGTACTCCCCAAAAAAAGGCGCATGCAAATAGATGCATGCGCCTCCCTATAGTTATAGGCAGAAAAAACGCTACAACCTCACCAATCGCCGCGTTTGCGCCCGGCCGTCTAACTGCACCCGTACAAAGTAGGCGCCCGGCGCTAAGCGCGAGGCATCGAAGCGCAATTCGTGGCTGCCCTCCGCCAAGCGTTGGTTAGAAACTACGGCCACCTCGGCGCCCAGCGCATCGAAGACCGACACCCGGCCCCACTCCTGCAAGCTGTTGAAGCGGATGGTAGCCCACTCGCGGCAGGGGTTGGGAAACAGCTCCAGCCCTACGCTGAGGTCGGCGTTGAGATCGGGTTGGGTAGAGGTCACCGAGCAGTTGCGGATGACGGGCAGATGCGTAAAGTTGGCGTAGAGCAGGTTGCGCACATCGTCTTCCGGCACCTCAAACCAGTCCATGAGGATAGAGCCATAGAGGTCGCGGAAGTCGTGTTGCATGGCCACGCCCTCGTCGTTGGTCACATTGGTGGAGATTTCAGGGCTTTCGCCCAAAATTTGCGGATTGATGCAGGAGCCAAAGAGGAACAGCGGCGCGGCCGTACCGTGGTCGGTACCGAGGCTGTCGTTGGAGCGAATGCGGCGCCCAAACTCCGAGAAGGTCATTGTGATCACCCGCTGCTCTATGCCCAGCGCCTGAAGGTCGGCCTGGAAGGCGGCCATGGCGTTGGAGAGGTTGAGCAGCAGCTCGGCATGCTCGCCGGTAGTGGGATCGCCGTTGGCCACCTGGTTGGCGTGGGTATCGAAGCCCCCGATGTTCACGACGTATACCCGCGTGCGCAGGCCGCCCGAGATGAGCAGGGCCACATTTTTGAGCTGGTTGGCCAAGTTGCTGTCCGGGTAAGTAGCCATATTGGAGCCCATACCCGCCGCCTCCGTGATGACCTCGCCGTAGGCGTTGGTCTGGGAGATGGCGATGCGCAAAAACTGCAACTCGTCGCCGTAGGGCGTATTGGGCAGGCTGCCCGGCTCGCCCTCGATGAGCTGCGAGATGGAGTTGGGGTTGCTGAGGGCCATGCTGTAGTTGGCTACTGTGCCCTGGCAGGTTTCCGATACCACGGTACCCATTGTAATGGCGAAGGGGTCGGGATACTCGGCGTTGGGGTAGCCCTCGGGGAAGCCGGGGTATTGGGTATCCATATATCGGCCCAGCCATCCGGTGCGCCAAAACTCATTGGCGGGCGAGCCGCTCGTCCAGATATCGGTACTGCGGAAGTGCGAGCGATCCTGGTTGGGGTAGCCTGCGGCCTGTACAATGGCCAGTTTGCCTTGGTCGTAAAGGCTGCGGGCGCCCGTCATGGCGGGGTGCAGTGCCGTGGTGTCGGTCAGCGATAGCAGGCTCGACTGCGGCAGCAGGATGTTGCCGCGCACATTGGCCAGCCCGTCGTATTGGTCGACGGGGATGACCATATTGAGGCCGTCGTTGCCGCCGTTCATCTGTATGAGCACCAGCACGCGGTCGCTATCGGTATTCATATTGCTGAACACCGACGAACGCGCAATGGCAGATACCGGCAGCCCGTTGAGCAGTACCGGAACGGCCAGTGCCTGGCCCGATTGCTTTAAGAAAGATCTTCTTTTCATTATGATGGAAATCTTGAAAAGTCAACGAATGGGGTACCTAGCTCAGATGAAACTCCGGCAATGTAAGTATGGCCGTCAGCAAATTCCGGAGCTTAGCCGTTACCGCATCGCGCAGGGCGACGTTGTTCGGATTGTCGAGGTAGTCGCCGTATTCCAAGCCCCACTCATAGTCGGGCAGGCCGGGCAGCAACGCTTCTTTGAGGGCTACATATTGATTGGCTACCAAGGGCACAGGGCACAGCAGCCGCACCATCTCCTCAATCATGGCGTTGGGGTCGAAGGCATCATCGAAGGTAGCTATCCAGGCCAAGGGGTCAATGCGCAGGCGGAAGCCGCCATAAACCGTACCGCCGCCGGCCATTGCCTTCACAAAGTTCGACCGCAATTGCAGGGTGTTGGCCGTAATCCAGGAGCGATAGAAGAGCGGCTCCTGATAGTAGGCCTTCCAGCCCGCTACATCGGGCAGGTTGTAATAGGCCATCTCCAATGCCGTGATGAGCTGAAACACCCGAAACAGCACATTGCTGCGCTGGGCAAAGTCGACGGGCAGCGGGGCGCCTGTGGTCTTGAGCGTTGTAATGACGTAGTCAAACGGATGCCGGATCATCGGCCCTACGCTCAGCATATCGTAGAAGTGGGCGCTCTTGAGCAGGGCTTCCAGCGCCGGCCGGATCTCGTAATTGTTGCTGATGAGCAGTTGCGCCATAGGCTCAATGACGTTCTGCTCGGCATTCTCGTCGATAATGTAGTAAACAAACCAGCGGTAGAGCTTGCGGCAGATGAAGCGCGCCACCTCGTCTTTGCCAAAAATAACATCCACCAAATGGCTGTACTCGTTGGCGCCCATATTGGGTATCGTTACGCCGTCGAAGCGGGCGCTCAGCGTTTTGACGCCCGTATCGTGGCGGTTGGCGGTATAATAAGCCTCTATCGGCACGGGGTTGCCATTGTTGAAACCGCGGTCGCGCCAGCCCGTCAGTACCCGCGCCATCTCTATCACGTCCTGCTCGGTATAGTGGGTATAGTCGCCGGGGCCGGCTTGCGGGCCTTTGCCGATTGTGAAGAGCTCTAACAGCTCGCGGGCATAGTTTTCATTGGGCGCTACATTGGTATTCTGGTTGCCGTTCAGGAAGCGCAGCATAGCCGGGTCGATGGTCACGGCCTTCACCAGATCGCGGAAGTTGCCCCAGGCGTATTGTCGCAGCGTAGTGATGTAGCGGTAGTTGAAGCGGGCGTCGTTGATGTTGTTGATGGCAAAGTGATTGTGCCAGAACAACGTCAACTTCTCCAATATCGACGAGCCCTCGTTGTAGATCAGGGTCATCGTCCAGGCCCGGAGACTGCGCGCCCGCGCGCCGTTCAGCCCTACCACGCTCTGAGGCGCCGGCGCCTCCACCCAGGTTTCGCCCAAGGGCACATTGGGGTCGTCGGAGTAGTCGTAGTACACTGGCGGCGCCGGGGCGGGCAGCGCCTCAAAAAGTTGGCCCACCGCTGCATTGAGGCCCAAGGCCGTAGAGGCATCAATACGCGCCTTGTTGGGGCCAAAGGTAGCGCGCCTCAAGAGGTGGGCGGCTTGCTCGCGGGTCCAGGGGCCTGCGTAAGGCTCCAGTCCGGTGGTTACCAGCGTGGGGGCTGCCACGGCGGCAGCTTTGGCTTGTTGTAATTGCCCGCCTCGCCCCAGCAAGGCGGCAATGGATGTCCTTCGATCCATAGGCATGATTTTGTCCGCTTTTAACAATGCCCCGGCTGCTTGCACACAGCCCGGTTTTTACCTGTAACGCATCTGTGACTGAGAAAAGTGGCCCCGGTTTAATGCGCCCGCCGTCCTTGGCTGTCATTGAGGTGCAAGTCGGGGTAAAAGGTTGCCTGCAATCAGGGAACGGTATGGGTTTTTTAAGGATTTTTTTTGGGGCTGGTGGTCGGGTAAATATTATGGGCCCGCCCACTTGGGGTGGTTTTACCCGGCTGAATAGACGGGCGGGTAAATATTATGGGTATCTTAGCGTGCCAGCCGCAAAAAACATGACGAAGAAAGAGACGCTGGGGAAGACATAATCCCTGACGGAACCTCAATCTCGACCTTCGTTTCAGCCCATGTCGCTGCGGAGCCGCGTTAGGGCCGGGGCAACGGTATGCCCGACGGCACCTCACCCCTTATGGCAAGGCGGCCTCGGCGGCCCTTCCCGGCAGGGCGCGCTTTGGTACTTACCATGATTATTGTAGAAGAGGGTGGGATCCCACCCTCCTGGCCTGCACACCAACTCCCCGCTCCACAACCACCACCAACGGGCATACCTCCGGCTACCGCTCTCAAGCCGCACGGGCCTGAAAACGCCATCCGAAATGTGCCGGCTACCTGTGGCGGAAGCGGGGCTATGTCTGGCATCCGGCTGGAGGAGCTGTCTCAAAAGAAGCATAACCCTCATGGGCCGGCGCCAAGGCTGCGCAGCAAAAAATGATTATCCCGGAATCCGGGCTAATGGGGAACAAAAGCGATGGTTGTAGTAAGTATGGCTTTCGCCTGAAGAGTAAGAACGCGCTTTTGTTGTAATGTTTGTGCAAAAATAAGTGTCCGGTGTTGTTTTTGCAAATTTTTTGGCTTTTTTGTTTAAAACATTTTTAGGATTGGTGCGAGGCGGAAAGAGGGCCAATGAAGGCTCATAAATTGTGGCTTGGAGCGCAGGCGGCCCCGGCCAAGGGATGGAAGCGGTATGGGGCCGCAAGGGGGTGGATATTCTTTTGACAAACAACTTATTGCGGCCCCATGAGAGCGTACAGCCCGGCGCCGCCCGTGGTGATAAAGGAAGTAAGTGATGCGCGGCGTGGCCCCAAAAAGAAAAAAATCAGGACTTTAGGGTTTCGAGGAGCTGGTACATTTCGCCGTTGCGGGAGATGAGGGCGCCTTGTTGCATGTAGTTAAATATCTCGCGCTTGCGGGCTTCCGGGGGGCAGGGGCGCTCGGCTGAAAAAAGCTGTAGTTTGGCGCCGCTGACGGCCTGGAAGTTGCGGATCATTTCTTCGACGGGGCGGTTTTCGGTGAAATCGAGGGTAGTTTCGCCTTCCACAAAGATGCCGTTTACGCGTATGGTGTCGGGGGTGAAATGGAGCGCCAGCACTTCGCGGGGCTTGCGCCATTCGAGGTGTTGTACATCGGCGAGGACTTTTTCAAAGACTATGTCGCTGAACTGCTCAATCAGCTCTTCCACCCGTTCGGGATTGGTTTGTTTGAGGTTTTCCCAAGCTTCGGCGGGCAGGCCGTTTGCGGCCAAAAAGCGGACAAATTCCTTTTCGAGCTCTTGGAGTTCATCTCCGGTTAATCTTCGATATTGCATGTGGCAGGGGGTGAAAACAATTGTTGTGGGTGGTTGTTAACTGCGCAAAGATAAGGCGTGGCGGCAGGTTTTGTGCATAGGGGGAGGTGAAATAAACACAGGAATCTATGTACAAAACCGGCCGGCGCAAACTAGGTAAAGATTGGCGGCTTACCTTTGCGCGCCGCTGACGCAAAACAAACAAGAAATTTATGACTACTGCAATGGTTAAGCCCTATAAGGAAGAAGCAGCCTGGTATGAAAGCTGGTTTGATTCGCCTTATTATCCGCTGCTTTATCAGCGGCGAGACGAGGTGGAAGCCCGCGCTTTTATCGATCATTTGTTGGAGGTCTGGCATCCGCAGCCGGGGGCTAGGTTGCTGGATTTGGCCTGCGGCCGGGGGCGCTACAGCCGCTATCTGGCCGATAAAGGTTATGATGTTACGGGTTTAGACCTGTCGGTGGCCAGTATAGGACATGCCCGCGCCTATGAGCACGAACAACTGGCTTTTTATACGCACGATATGCGGCGCCCGTTCAGGGCCAATTACTTTGACGGCATTTTTAGCTTTTTTACCAGCTTTGGCTACTTTGATAACCGGGCCGATGATCTGCGCACGCTGCGCAGCGCGGCGCTGGGTTTGAAGCCGGGCGGCGTCTTTGTGCTCGATTTTTTTAATGCGGCTTATGTAGCCGCTCACTTGGGCGAGGCCGAGGAAAAAACCGTCGACGGGGTATTTTTTCGTACCGAAAAATGGGTGGAAGGCGACCACGTTAACAAATCTATTGCCATCTTTGACGGAGGGCGCGAGCTTCAATTTACCGAGCGGGTGGCCCTGCTGGGGCCGGCCGATTTTGAAGGGCTTTTTGCTCAGGCAGGGTTGGGCTTCAGAGCGGTTTTTGGCGATTACCAGCTGGGGCCGTTCGAGCCGCAGGCCAGCCCCCGTTATATCATCATGGCAGAGCGTATATGAACGAATTGATTGCTTTTGATCAGCAGCTTTTTGGCTGGCTGAACGGAGAGTTGACGGCGGGCTGGTTGGATGCCATTATGCCCTGGTGGCGCGATAAGCTCACCTGGGTTCCGCTTTATTTAGCCGCAGCGGGCTGGCTGGTGTGGAAGTACCGCCTGAAGGGACTGGTACTATTGATATGGGTGGGCCTGACGGTAGGCCTTACCGATCAGGTGAGTAGCGAGTTGATCAAGAAGAGCGTGCGCCGCGAGCGCCCCTGCCGGGAAGCGGCGCTGGCCGAGCCGGCGCGGGCGCTGGTGGGCTGTGGAGGCGGCTACAGCTTTCCTTCGTCTCATGCCAGCAATCACTTTGCGCTGGCTACGCTGCTGGCCCTGGGTTGGGGGCGTACCTGGAGGGGCGCCAAGCGGAAAACTTTCTGGCGCCGGAGCGGCTGGCTGTGGGTGTGGGCAGCTACCATCGCTTACGGGCAGGTATATGTAGGCGTACACTATCCAATAGACGTGCTGGCAGGTTCATTGCTGGGGCTGCTGCTGGGGTGGGGGAGTTATAGGCTTTACTGCCAATTGCCGGGCAAGTGGGCGGAGCCTGATTTTTTGCCGGCGCCGCTGCCGCCCGGCGGGCAGGTTTGAGGTATTTTGCGACCTTGAAGCCGACATAAATGGTGGAATTTTAGAGAGGATAAAGTTAATTTCGTTGAAATTGTCGGCTAAAGCGTAAAATTCTTTTTACACTTGCAGCTTAGAAGCGAAAATTCACTAAATTGGTCGTTCTAAGAATATTTTTTCAACTATGCTTTGAGTCAGCGTATGAAATTTTTATCTACCCTTTTCTGTCTTGCATTTATTCTTATTCTGGCGCCGACAGCCCAACTGATGGGCCAGATTACCCTCACCGGGTCGGTGACAGACGGCGCCAATGGTGAGCCGCTCATCAATGCCAGCGTTGTCATCAAGGGCACGACGGAGGGTACCGTCACCGATTTTGACGGCGCATTCAGCCTGAGCACGCGGCAGTCGTTGCCGTTGGTTCTACAGATTTCCTACATTGGCTATACCGAGCAGGAGATCACCGTTTCGGATGCTCGGGCTAAGATCAAGGTGCAGATGAGCGAAGACGCCGTGACCATTTCTACGGTAGAAGTGAAAGGGCGACGCATCAGTGAGCGCCAGCGGCAGTCGCCCCTGACGGTGGAAACCCTCGACAACATCGCCATCAGGGAGACGCCGGCAGCCAATTTTTACGATGGCTTGGGGTCCTTGAAGGAAGTAGACCTCACGGCGGCGAGCTTAGGCTTTAAGATCATCAATACGCGGGGTTTCAACAGCACCAGCCCGGTGCGTTCGCTTCAGCTCATTGACGGGGTCGATAACCAATCGCCCGGTCTGAACTTCTCCTTAGGCAACTTTCTGGGCGCTTCGGAGCTCGATGTCAATGCCGTCAACTTAGTCATTGGCGCTGCTTCAGCCTTTTATGGCCCCAATGCTTTCAATGGCGTGATCAGCATGGAAAGCAAAGATCCTTATCTGCATCAGGGGTTGTCGGCTATGGTAAAAGTAGGCGAGCGCAACCTTCTGGAAGGCGGCTTCCGCTGGGCGCAGGCGCTCAAAAACAAAGAAGGGCTGCCTTTTATGGCTTATAAGCTCAACTTCTTCCACTTCCGGGCCAACGACTGGGTAGCCGATAATTACGATCCCGTATTCGATACGCCGGCTGCAGCCGATAATCCGGGCGGGTATGATGCCGTAAACATTTATGGCGACGAGTATCAGAGCGCCAATGACCTCAGCCGCTCGCTGTCGACTCCTGGTTTGGGTATTATTCACCGCCGGGGCTACCGGGAAATTGATTTGGTGGATTACGACTCGGATAATACCAAGCTTGGCGCGGCTTTTCACTTCCGCCTGGATCCTAAAAAAGATTTGCAATCGCCGGAGCTCATTGCGGCCAGCAATTTTAGTACGGGTACGACGGTTTATCAGGGCGACAACCGCTTTAGCTTGCGCGACATTCGTTTTTACCAGCATCGCTTGGAGATTCGCAAGCGCGATCACTACTTTTTCCGGGTATATGCCACGCATGAAGATGCCGGCAATTCTTACGACCCCTACTTTACGGCTTTGTTGCTGCAAACCAACGCCAAAAAGAACAACGACTGGCGCACCGATTACATCAACTACTGGCAGTTGAATGTAGCCCCGGAGCTACGCGAGAAAGAAGGTTTCCCCAATCCGTTGGATTTCATCGGGCGTCCTGTTGAGTACCGGGCAGCCTTAAACACCTTCCTTGGCCAGCCCGATATTCAGGACTTTTTGCGCACAGCGCATGGCGAGACTTCGGAATACGCCCTGACGGGCAACCCCATCACGCCATCTTTTGATTTTTATGAGCCGGGGACTCAGCGTTTTCAGGATGAGTTTAACCGCATTACTTCCCGGATTTCTTACTCGGAGGGCGGCACCCGCTTCTACGACAAGTCGGCCTTGGTGCATGCGCATGGCGAATATCGCTTTAACGACGTTGTCAAGCGCGGTGCTATTACCGACTTTGACATCATCACAGGGGCTAACTTCCGCCAGTATATGCCCGATTCCCGGGGGTCAATTCTGCTGGACACCAACGGCCGCGTGATTCGCAATTCGGAGTTTGGCCTTTATGGGGGCGGTACGATGGAGATCAACAGCCGCCTGAAGCTGAGCGCTTCGCTGCGTTTGGATAAGAACCAGAATTTTGACCCGCTGTTTAGTCCGGCGGCATCGGCGGTGTATACGCCCAACGAAAATACGACGCTTCGGGCATCGTTCAGCTCGGCCATTCGCAACCCGACGCTCAACGACCAGTATCTGTTTTACAACGTGGGGCGCGCTATCCTCATCGGCAACTTAGACGGGTTCCAGAATCTGCTCACTATTGAATCGCTGCGCGATTTTGTAGGTACGGGCAACAGCGATACGCTATCTTACTTCGACATTGCCCCCATACGTCCGGAGCGCGTGAGAACGTTTGAGCTGGGGTACCGCACCACCTTGTTTGAGCGCATTTATATGGACGCTACTTACTATTACAGTTTCTATCGCGATTTCATCGGGTTCAACTTTGGGGTGGATGCGACGATTGTCAATAATCAACTCATCGATGCTCAGGCCTACCGGGTGGCCGCCAATGCTACCGACCGGGTAACGACCCAGGGCTTTTCCATTGGCCTGAACTACTATTTCGCCAAGTACTTTGTAGTGAATGGCAACTACTCGTGGAATACGCTCAATACCCAAACGGACGATCCCATCATTCCGGCCTTCAACACCCCCGAGCATAAGTTCAACATGGGTTTGGCGGGCCGGGATGTTACGCTGAATCTGGGTGGGCTCCAAATCAAAAATATAGGCTTCAACGTTAACTATAAGTGGGTGGAGGGATTCCTCTTTGAGGGCTCGCCCCAGTTTACTGGCTTTATTCCGTCTTATGATCTGCTCGATGCCCAAGTCAACTGGCGTTCCGACAAGATCAATACGACGTTCAAACTGGGCGCTTCCAATGTGCTGAACAACCAGGTGTTTCAGACTTATGGCGGCCCCCGGATCGGCAGGTTAGCTTATTTCTCGGCTTTGTACGAGTTCAAGAAAAAATAATGTTTCTCATTGGACGATTTAACTTTAAATAAAATCAAAATTGTTTCTATGAAACAGATCAACACGATTATCATGTTGCTTCTGGCCACGAGCTTTACGGCGCTCTTTGGCCAAACCCGTTACGTAGATCCGATATTCTCAGGCGTTGAGGTTACCCGAAATGTAACCTACGGAACGAATATCAGCATCCTCACCGGCGCTCCCGCTCAACTGGGGCTCCTTATGGATGTTTATCGCCCTGCCGGCGATACGGAAACCAATCGCCCGGTAGTGTTGTATTTCCATACGGGCTCATTTCTGCCTCAGTACTTTAACGGCCAGATCACCGGTAGCCGTCTCGACTCTACCGTTGTTGAAATTTGCAATCGGTTGGCTCGTCGGGGTTATGTAGCCATTGCCGCTACCTATCGCCAAGGCTGGCTGCCGCTGGCTGAAAACCAGAATACACGTACGGCTACGCTGCTTCAGGCGACTTATCGCGGTATTCAGGATGCCCGCACGCTGGTGCGCTTCCTGCGCAAAGATGTTGCTGAAAACAACAACAGCTATGGCATCGACCCCGATAAGATCGTTATGTGGGGCCAGGGGACAGGCGGGTACATCTCGCTGGGCGCTGCCTTCCTGGATGACTACCAGGAAATCGTCATCCCTAAATTTATCGATAGCGAAACGCTGCTGCCTTATGTAGTAGAGTCGGTGCATGGCGACGTATATGGCGAAGTACAAACGCCGCTGAACCTGCCCAACCACGTGGGCTATTCTTCCGATTTTGCTATGGCAGTTAACATGGGCGGCGCTCTGGGCGACCTCTCATGGATGGATGGCACAGAAGATGAGCCCTCCGTTTTGGGCTATCACGTACTCCGCGACCCATTCGCACCTTATGCGGAGGGAGCGGTAATCGTACCTACTACCGGTGATTTTGTTGTAAATGTAAGCGGAACCTACTCGGCTGTAAAGAATGCCAATGACTTGGGTATCAACGACATTTTGGCGCCCACCAACAACGGCGCCCTGCCGTCTCAGTTTGGCGCCCTCTCAACGGTGGTTAACCTCCGCAACGATGGTTACACGCAAACGCCGATCGTTTATCAGCAGCAAAACATAACCTTGTCGGTAGATAACCTCTATCCTTTTGTGACTTCTAACCTGCAATCGGGTCCTTGGGACTGGTGGAGCAAGCCCTTCCTCGATGCCGTTATCGCGGGTGTAAACGCTACGCTGGGCACTACTTTCAACTCGGATACCCTGCACCTCAACGGCTTGCTGCTGAACCCGGATATGAGCGCAGCCAAAGCGCGCGCTTATATCGATACAACCATGGCTCACTTCCTGCCCCGCGCTTGCCAGGGCCTGCAACTGTCGGAGTGCGCGCTCGTAAACTCGGAAGACATCGTTCTGGATCAGGATCGCGTTCAGCTTAAGGCTGCCCCGAACCCGGCCGTTGATTTCATTATGCTGAGCTGCAACCCCGAGACGCCTATGGAGGCCGTTCAGGTATACGACAGCTATGGGCGCTATGTGAAGGCCCAGTACAACATCAATCACCATCAGTATGAGCTGAAACGAGGAGAACTGCCGCCAGGTATGTACTTCGTGAAGGTAAAATTTGCGGATGGCGTAGCCTTCCAACAGGTGATGTTCCAATAAAATACGAGCCGCAAAGCCGGCTTGCCTTCCCCCGAATCGGTTGTGTGCTGATTCGGGGGATTTTTTTTTGTACGTGATAGTCAGTCGGTTAGTCTTTTTGAATTAAAAAAAATGATAATTCATTTGCGCAAACCCTGCTTTTGCGCACTTTTGGCACACATTTTGTTATTTAATAAAGTGTTGGCGGTTGGAGATAACGATCAGATAAAAAAGTTAATAAGCATTAGTTTTTTTTAAAATGTGATCGTATCTTTGCTTGGCGACAAGGTTTTTTGATTACTAACCCAACTACAGGAGCACTATGGAAAAAATGTTTTACCCTCGTTTCGGCGCCCGAGGCGCCCCGGTTTTTGCAAGCAGGCCAGTGTAGTTTTCACTGGTAACTCATCCCTTTAGTTTAGCCGATTTTACTACATCGTTGGAAGACGAGATGAAATGAACCAACCGGCACTCCGTCGGAAGGCTGCTCGTTGTTTGTCTTTTAAATTTTGCCCGAATGACTTCGGCGGCTGTGGCTGCCCGGAGCAATGGCAACTGTTTTTTAACCCATATACCTTGCTTGCACACATGAAAAAGACGACTTCAAAAAAATCCATCGAGGGGTGGTTGTTGCTGGTATTACTTTTGGCGGGTTTGTACGGCGCAATGAGCGTTTTGCGCGGACAAGATGAACAGCCTGCCTTAGCGAGCCCCGGCGGCGAAACGACCGAATTGGTGATGGACGACTCAGGGTTTTAAACGAGGAAAAGTTAAACCGTTTTTGGAGAGCGCCTGGGGTTTTGCACTTACCTCAGGCGCTCAAAAATCCACACCAACAAACTCTTTTCTGAAGTGATGATTTCTGCGCTGCCTTGTATATCCTGGGTAAATTCCAGGGTGTGATTGGTAGAAGTAGTGAGCCCTCCGGGGAATTTGATTTCTACAGGAATGCCGCCGCCCTGAACGGGCACTTTCCCTTTCCAGGAAACAACTGCATTGACGGCTCCAAACTCTTGAAAAGGATAGTTGTCGAACTTGACAATAACATCTTGCTCCGGGTTTACCTTCCCCGACCCGCTGAGGCTGAGGTTGCCCCGCCCCACGATTTCGTCGGTGGCCAGCGGCAGTACGATGGCTAATTCTTTATTGCGGTCGTAGTACTGATGAGGCCTCAGGCTTTTGTCAAGTATTACCACGCCGTCGATGGGGGAGGTGAGGGTATATTTTTTTATCCAGGCATCAACAGCCCGATAGAGGGTTTGAAAGCTTTCCTGTAGAGCCTGGCTAAAGGCCGCGCGATTTTCCTGATCGCTGTTGCGGTAACCGCTGATTTCGCGGCGGATGAGTTTAATGTCCGATTCACGAGCTTTTATTTCTGTTTCGATGCGCTGGAGTTGTTGCTCATAGTTGAGTTTTTCCTCGGCGTATGCGCGCAATTTGGCCGGGGTGGCCAATTTTTGGGTCACGAGGTTTTCCTCCCGAACTAAATTTTCGCGGGCAATCTGAAGCCTGGCCATCACATTGTCGCGTTCTTGCCGGAGGTCGCGGATGCTGGATTGTTCGCGGCCTACGCGTGCGCGCAACTGCCCGCCGTTGAGATTGTCGAGTTGTCCGGAGATATGCAACTGATATTGGCGTTGCTTTTCCAGAAAATCATAAACAAACTCCTGAAGATCGCCGAGTATGTAGTCTTTGGGTACCGAAAGGGCGAGCAGGGCGGCATCGTTTTCGGGCTTATTGGCTCTGGTAAGCACGTCAGAGAGGGCAAAGACATGGCCGTAGTTGGCAGGGTTTCGGAAAACGGCAATGGCCTGGCCTGCTCTTACGGTATCTTCACTTTTAAAACGCACTTCTTCTATGTAGACGGTTTCGTTGGTGAGCAGACGGCGCACAGGGTCGATGGAGCTGACGGTTACGCGGGTAATGACAATATCGGGATATTTAACCCAGTAGCCGATCCAGCCTAAGGTTACCAAACCCGCCAGGGCTGTAATGGCGCCCCAACGCACCAACCAGCGCGGCGGGGTACCCAGAATTTCGCGCACTTCTTCACTGCGCAAATTGAGGTCGTCGTTGTGATGCCCTTCCATGATGCAGGTTGTGTGTAATGAATACCGCCTTAAGCGCCCAGCTCCATCTGGCTGCGCATGAGGTGATAATAAGCGCCCCGAAGGTAGGATAGCGATTCGTGATCGCCCTGTTCTACAATTTCACCCCCATCGAGGACGATGATTTGATCGGCATGGCGTACCGTATTCAGACGGTGAGCCACAATGACGATGGTTTTATCGCGGAAAAACTCGGCTAAGTTTTCCATGATCACCAACTCGTTGAAAGAGTCGAGCGAGCTGGTAGCCTCGTCGAAGAAGATGTAGTCGGGGTTTTTGTATACCAGCCTGGCCAACAGCAGGCGCTGGCGCTGCCCCTGGCTGAGTTCTTGCCCATCGGGGCCTATTTTGGTGTTGTAGCCCAGGGGTAATGATTCGATGTACGATTGTATGTTTGCCATTTTTACGGCTCGCAGCAGGCGCTGTTTGTCGATGAAGTTATCGCCTAAGGCTATGTTGCGGGCTATGGTATCATTAAAAAGATAGCTGTCCTGCATAACGATGCCGCATTGGTTGCGCCACAGGCGGCCGTGTATGTTGCTCAGGTTTACATCGCCTAAGCGAATGATGCCTTCGACAGGTTTATAAAAATTGAGCAACAACTTGAGTAAAGTTGTTTTGCCGCTGCCGCTACTGCCCACTATGGCCGTGGTTTTTCCTTTGGGTATGCGCATGCTCACCTTGCGCAGTATCGGCTGGGTGTTGGCCCCGGGGTAGCGGAACGTCACCCGGTCGAGCACTAAGTCGCCAAATTCCGGCAACATGACAATCTTATCGCTCAGGTTCTCCTCATCTTCTTTGAGGTGAATTTCATTGAGGCGCTCCATGCTTATTTTAGCTTCCTGCCAGGCGCGCATAAATTCCAGGAATTGCTGTACCGGCGCATTGAGCTGACCCACGATGTAGAGTATGGCCACCAGCGCGCCAAGGGTCATGTGACCTTCCAGCACGGCGCCGGCAGCAATAAAGATGATGAGCAGGTTTTTGGCTTCGTTGATGATGGTAGCGCCAGTGCGCTGCACCTGGTCTACGTTCAGGGCGCTAATGCTGGTTCGGTACAACTTGGCCTGCCGGCTTTCCCAGGCCCATCGCTTCTGCTTCTCGGCATTGTGCAGTTTGATCTCCCTCATGCCGTTAATGAGCTCTACCAATTGGTTCTGGCTGTCGGCGGCCTGGTCGAAGTATTTATAGTCGAGCTCGCGCCGACGCCGCTGAAAAAGGAAGAACCAGCCCGCATACAGAGCCGAACCCACTAGGAATACCAAAAACACCTGCGGGCTCCAGTACAGCAGCACCAGCGAAAAAACTAAGAAATTGAAAATGCTGAAAATAGACGACAGCGAAGTAGAGGTCAAAAATCGCTGTATGCGGTCGTGGTCGGCAATGCGGTGCAAAATATCGCTGGTGAGGCGGGTGTCAAAGAAACGAAGCGGCAGCCGCGTGAGTTTGATCAGATAGTCGGATATGAGCCTTACATTTACCCGCACGCTCACATACAACAGCACCCAACGGCGCAACACTTCTACGGCCGTCTGTGACACAAACAATACAAACTGCGCCCCCAGTATCAGCGCAATGAAGTTTAGGTCTACATTGCCAATACCTACATCCACCAGTGATTTTACCAGAAAGGGAAACACCAGTTGCAGCAAGCTGCCAACAAACAGCCCTACCCCCAACTGAATGAGCAGGTATCGGTATTGACTGAAGTAGGAAAAAATATGAGCCATGCCTCCGCGGCGTTGTTGGCCGTCTTCTCCGGCACTGAACTCCGGGGTAGGTTCCAGCAACAACAACACGCCCAAGACTTCGTCGTCTTCTTCATGGCTGATCCAGCCGGCCATAAACTCGGCATGGGTCATGCGCTTTAGCCCTTCGCCGGGGTCGGCCACATAGATGTACTGAGGCGTGGTGCGGTAGATGGTCACGAAGTGCTCTTGCTCCCAGTGGGCTATGCAAGGCATCGGAACGTCTTCCACAAGCCGGTCGATGGTGGTTTGTACGGCCAGCGACTGAAATCCGATTTCTTCGGCAGCGTCGCTGATGCCCAGCAGGGATACGCCCTGCTTTCCCATTTGCGTCAACTCGCGCAGTTGCTCCAGCGAATAATAACGCCCATAGTAGCGGGCGATCATTCGCAAGCAGGTGGCGCCACAGTCCATGGCGTCGAGTTGATGGTAAAAGGGAAAATTTTTGATCATATCCTTGCCGTCAAACGGAAAACATCCTTCAAAATTAACAAGTATAACAACAAAACCAATGCTTTCGCATACAGAATCGTTAAAAAAACACTTTTTTGCACACATTTACGACGAAAAACCCGCCCATCGTCACCGCCGGGCTGCTAATTATGGCCTAACTTGCGGCCGAATGTCCTTTTTTTATGCACAATAACTTCATCTCCGTTGTAGCGCTCATTCATCAGCGCGACGATATGGAAGTCCTCAATAGCTACCTGGCAGCCGTCTGCGATCTGCTCAGCCAAAATTTTGCGCACTACGAGGTCATCGTAGTCAACAACATCCCCGAGCTGTCGCCCGACGATCGCATCCGACCGCTGCCCCCCGAGCAAAAGCAAAATGTTTACCTGCTCAACCTCTCCAATCGGGTCAATCGCAACCACGCTTATCTGGCCGGCCTCGATCGGGCCAATGGCGACTATACCGTACTCTTCGACCCGGCTTTTTACCAACAGCCCGGGCTGATACTCGATCTTTACGCCAAAACCCAGGAGCAGTACGATATTGTGTACCTGCGCGCCCGAAGCCGAAGGGCCGGTTGGTTCTATGGAGGGTTCTACCGCTTGTTTTATTTCATTCTTAAGCATTACTCCCAGTTGCGGGTCGACGATCTGGCCCACCATAGCCGCATCATCTCCCGCCGGGCGCTCAATTCGCTGCTGCGGCTGCGCGAAAATCTGCGCTACATGAAGGCCATCTACTCCATCGTCGGTTATCGGACGGCCTCGCTACCCACCGATATGCCTTTGGCGGAGACGGAATCCTTTAATGAGCGCTTCCGCACCTCCTTAGTGGCCATTACGTCTTACACCACCTTTCTGCGCACGCTGCTGCTTTGGATTTTTCTTTTCTCTTTGGCCTTTCTGGCCTTTGTGGTGGTCAACGCCCTCAAGGTAAAGTTTTCGGGCATCGACCTGTTTGGCAATGTAGGCGAAGCCTGGTCGGGCTGGACCTTCCTCGTCATCCTCATTGCCGTATTTTTTGCCGTCACCTGCCTCAACCTTTACATTATGTCCATCTATTTGTCCAATATATACAGCGAGATCAAGCAGCGCCCGCTGTACATCATCGAGTCCATCAAACGCTTTTAGGCCATGAAGCGCACCGATTTTCCCGAGTTGGGCCTCACCGTTTTTGAGAGCGCCCTGTACCGCACCAATACGGCTGTGCTCGAATGGGCAGAGGGTATGCTGGTGGCCGACCCCAACTGGCTGCCTGAAGAAGTGGCGGCCATCCGGAGTTTTGTAGATGAACGCTTGAATGGGCGCGAGCTATGGCTGTTTTTTACCCATTCCGACTACGATCACCTCATTGGGGCGGGGGCTTTCCCCGAGGCGAAGGTGTTGGCCTCGTATGCGTTTGCGCATCATCCCAATCCGGAGGCGGCCCTGAAGGAGGTTGTGAATTGGGATCAGCGCCATTACATCAGCAGGCCTTATGCGCATCATTTTCCCATACCCGATCTGACGCCCGCCCCGCCCGGCGGCACGTTTATGCTGGCCGGCCGGCTGTTTTGTTCGTGGCCGGCCCCTGGCCATACCGCCGATGGGCTTATACTTTTAGACCCTCAGTCGGGGGTGTGTTTGGCCGGCGACTACCTGTCTAATGTGGAGTTTCCCTTCGTTTATCACGCGTTTGATGCGTACTATCGCACCCTCCGCACCTTTTCGGGCATACTCGATCACTATACCCTCCGGGCTTTGGCGCCCGGACATGGAGATGTGGCGACCGCTCAGGAGGAAGTGCTGAGGCGAATAACGGAGAGTTATGCTTATCTCCATGCTTTGCAGTTGAGCGTCAGTAAAAATGCCGAATTCCCCTTAGCCGACTGGCTGGCTCGCTATCCTCATCCTGCGGGGCTGATTGAGGAGCATGAAAAAAATGCGGCTTTGGCCCGCCTCCAATCTCAACCTTAGCCTCAACCTTAGCCTCAACCTCAACCTCAATCTTAGCCTCAACCTCAACCTTAGCCCACGTCGCTGCGGAGCCGCGTGAGGGATAGCAGCGATATACCCGACCCCAAGGGAGGGTATAAAAGCGGATAGCCCGACCCCCGGCCCCCGGCAACCCGATTTTTCGCGAGGGCATAGCGCTCAAGGGGCCGGGGGGCACGCCCTAATCCTCCGGGGTAAAACCATGCAGTACAGTACCACCACTTTGCTGAAAAGTGTGCGCTAAATGTAGCAATAATTCCACCGTTTCTTCCAGCTCGCCAAATGCGATGAGGCCCTCTTTATGGCCGTGCATGACCAAGAGGCGGCGTTGAGGCAGGTCGGTTGTGCGCAGCAGGTGAACGATGCTGCGCGCCATGGCGGGCGTGCCATAGGCGGCCTCGGCGGCCGTAGTGGGGTAGTGGTGCAGGAGCCGCTCCCATAGCCCCTGATGATGCACATGGGCCACGGCCTGCACCCACGGGCAGGCGGCGTATAGGGCTGCATGGCTCATGCTTTCGGAGGAGGCTGCTATGGGGCCTTCGCACCATAGCGCATTGGCGTCGGTTTCTACATGGGTTACTACTGCGTAGTGCATGGGCGTTAGCGCCGGCAGATGCCCGGTGGCTGTGCCTGTAATGACAAACCGGCCTGTGGCATCGAGCCGGCTGCTCAGATTGCCGTATCCGACGCCGTCGGGGTAAACGCCAATGAGGCCTGCGCGGTAGAGGCGCTGCCGGGCTTCGCCCAGCGCCTGCGTATGCGCTGCCGGTAGCGGCGGCCCGGGCGTCCAATGCGCTTTGTATTTTACGTAGCCTTCTTCGCTGGGGAGCATGGTTTGGCAAGATGAACCCTGAAATAACAGTTCCGGACATCCTCGGCGAGTTTTAGGGGCTCATAGTAGATGGCCGGCGGCATGACGCGCTCGTATTGGGGCGGCCCGCAAGGCCTGCGCAGCAGGTCGGCTATCTGCCAGATGAGGTTGGTATGCTCGCTATGGTTTGACATTCAATGGCGTATTCAGTTCAGGTAATTTTGCGCTGTGGGTTTATAGTTCTCCAAGCCAAGATTTGTGAATCTTGGCTTGGAGAACTATACACGCTTTTACGCATCCGGCGGGCTGCCGCATACGTGAAAGCGAGGCTCTAAGATATGGCAATATTTTTGGGCTGTGCAAGAGAGGTGGAAGTTTGGACTTTGGTTAGCGGGCTGTATTGCTCTTCTGGGGGGGTATTTTTTTTGGGCCGCGCCCGCTACGCGTTCGGGTAAACCCCCAGCCGCAGGGCATTTGGCTCCGATTGGCAGCTTGCGCGGCGCCGCCACGCCCTCGTGTTACTCGGTCGGGTAAACGTGTTCCGCCCCGCCCTCGTTGCACTCGGTCGGGTAAACGTGTTCCGCCCCGCCCTCGTTGCACTCGGTCGGGTAAATATTATGCCCTCCCTTGGGGTTTTACCCGGCTGAATAGACGGGCGGGCATACCGCTGCACCCCCTGGTTTGGGAGGGGATGGGAGCATTCCGGGCTTTAATAGACTTGTTCTGCGGGGCATGACAAAATTTGCCGCTTGCAGCCGTTTGATGATCCTGCAGAACAGGTATAGTATAAAAACAAAATGCCGGCGCGGCGGCACTAAGCCATCGCGCCGGCAAAACAGCGTCGATTTTAGGATGTATATAGTTCTCCGGGTCAAGATTTGTGGATACTGACCTGGAAAACCATCGTTCTCCAGGCTGGCGTATGAGCATTCTGGCCCGGAGGACTACGGCCTTAGCCTTGGCCCTTGGGCCCTAGTTCGCGTTGGTTGAGGCCCCAGGCAGCAATTGCCCCTTGCAGTACAGCCAGCCCTTTGATGAGCAGGCCGCCATTGGCGCTAAACCAGTCGGGCGGCGGATCGGGTAGGGGCTTGGGAATGGGAATCACAATGATCACAATAATGATGATGATAATGATGATGATAATAATGCGTCTCAGGCTCATAACATAAGGTTTTACTGCCTACTCTGGAATCGGATTTTCGGCAAACTCCGCAGGTGCTGTGCTTTACCTGTACTTCATCAGTCGTATCGAGCGGTCTAATCCTTAATCTGAGGGGCAATTTTTTTTCTGCGCTCCTTTGAGCTCGCACTAACGGGCACAGCAAAAAAACAGCTATTAAGATGTTTGAAAAAATGTAGCTATATTAGTGGCATTAAAGGTTAAGATGCCAGCGTATATTCACGCGTCAAAAAAAACTGCGCCACATGTCAGAAAAGAACAACAGCATCACCTTTCAATTCATCAGCGAGCCTTCCGACGTCAATTTTGGGGGCAAAGTACACGGGGGCGTGGTGATGAAGTGGATAGATCAAACGGCCTATGTATGCGCCCGAAACTGGGCCGAAACCTACTGCGTAACGGTTTATGTGGGCGGCATCCGGTTCTACCGGCCCATCAGCATCGGCGACATCATCAAGATCAATGCCGCCGTAATTTATACCGGCAATACCAGCATCCACATCGCCGTCGACGTATATGCCCGCCGTATAGAATCGGCTGATTTTGAGAAAAAAACCCATTGCATCATCGTCTTTGTATCGGTGGATGAAGACGGCAAACCCCAGTATGTGAAGCAATGGACGCCCACCACTCAGGTCGAGCAAAAAATGGAGCAATATGCCATCAAACTCAGGGAACTGCGCGAATCGATAGAGCAGGAAATGCAGGAGTTTATGGAGTGATGTGCCGCCCGGGCCAGGGGTAGGAGGGAGCTCCTGCGACCGGATGACCCGGTGGCTGGCGCATGGGCAACGCTCATCTCAGGCAGGCTGTACATGCGCCAGACAGGCCCCCCCCAAAAAAAATTACCCTCATAAAGCTGAGGTTTTTTGCTTTTTGGGCGTGCCCCCGCCCGCAGCGCCGACCCCAAAGGAGGGGCTACGGGCGGGGTCGCTCCCTTCCACGCTCGCCGGATCGGCTCGGCCCCAAGGGGGCTGCTCCCTGAGGTCGCACGTTCCAGGCAGCTCACGCGGGCGGAAGGCCCCTTTTGGCGCCGGCCTGAGCGAGGCCAACATCGCCGGAAGGCCCACCCGATTTTATGGCAGGGTAACGGTTAATAAGCTGAAAATCAGCCGGCCCGATGCCGAAGATGATCAAAGAGCACCTGCTGGTCGAGGCGGCCGGCAATGGGCTCGTAGTCGATGCCCGACTCCAGAACGAAAGCCGTAAGCAGCTCGCGCACAGCCTGAGTCAGTTGCGCTTTGGTCCAGGGTTTTTCTAAGTAGCGGTCAATGGCGGCCTGATTAATAGCCCGAATGGTATCCTGGTGGGTGGCTAAGCCGGTGAGCAATATTTTTCGGGTGAGTGGAAAGCGGCCGTCGGCTTTGAGTTCGGTGAGGAAGTCGACGCCGGTTTGGCCGGGCATAACGTGGTCGGAAACGACTACGGCGAGGTAGTCGCCCCGGCTGTCGATGGCGTCGAGGAGGGCGGCGGCTTCTTCTGCCGACTCGCATTCTTCCACGATCCCGATTTCGTCAAATTCGGCTAAGTCTTCGGCGATGGCGTTGAGCACTTCGCGCTGGTCTTCGAGGCAGAGGATATAAAGACGATCCATGGCGTGCTGTTTTATGCCGGCCTAAGCCGGGCCGATGGGCAAATGAAGGGTGAAGATGGTTTCGCCGGGCTTGCTGCTTACCGATAGCTTGCCCTGATAGCTTTGCACAATGCGCTCGACGATGGTGAGGCCCAGGCCCAGCCCAAAGTCGAGGCCGTCGCGCTTGGTGGTTACATGAGGCTGAAAGATGCGCTCGGCCAGCTCGGGGGGTATGCCGGGGCCGTTGTCGGCAATGCGCACGCGCACGGCATGGCCGTCGAGATCGGTGCTGATGCGTATGCGCGGCTTGGGGGTTTGGGCGCTGATGAGGGCCTCGGCAGCATTTTTAATGAGGTTGATCCATACTTGCAGCCAATCGGAAGGGCTTACGACCAGCTCGGGGATGTCGCCGGCGTCTATTTGCACTTCTATGGTTTTGAGGTTTTTTTTGAGTAGGGCTAAGGCTTCGCGCAGGGTGCGGTTGAGGTCGGTAGGCAGGGGCTCGCGCCGGTATTGGGCGCCGAGCTCGCGCACCGATCGCACCACGCTTTCTGCATGTTGGGCGGCCAGTGTGAGGTCGTGCAGGCCTACGCCGGCCTCAAACTGCTCGACAATGGCGGCGGCTTCCGCTTCTTTATCTGCGCCCCTGACGTCGCTTAGGTCGGCGGGACTCAAACCCGCTTTGGCTAATTTTTTGGCCGTGCGGTGGGTCAGCCCCAGGCTGTCTTCAATGGTTTGGCGCCGGCTGCGCACCTCCTCCGAGGAAAGAGCCTGCCCCTGACTGAGGCCGCGCTCAAACCACGGCAGCCATTTGCCTTGCCCCAGTGCGGCAGCCTGGGCGCGCAGCCGGTCGGCGAGGGTTTCGGCATTGCGGCGAATGACGCCGATGGCATTGTTGAGTTCGTGGGCCAGCCCGGCGGCCATCTGGCCTAAGGACGCCATTTTTTCTACTTGCACCAGCCGCCTGACGGTCTCCTGCCGCTCGTGGTGAATGCGGTAGGCCAGCAACTGCCGGATGTAGATTTCATTGACGATGGCGGGCAACATATCGGCCGCAAAGGCAGGGTAGTCGAAGCCGGGCTGGTGTACCTGCTCTTCGTCGATTACGGCCAACACCGTAGGCTCGGTGGCCACTACCGTGGAATAGCTCTGGTGGGTGGGCGAGAAGAAGCTGTACACGCCCACTAAGTTGTCGGGGCCGGCGGTGAAGATGTCGAAGCGGTCGCCGTCGCTGTCTTCGAGATAGCCCGTGAGCAACCCCTCCACCACTAAAAAAAGCCGCCGATTATCCTGGCCCGGTGTGAGCAGCACGGCAGAGGCCGCGAGTTCCTGTTGGCGGGCCAAAGGATCGAAGTATTTGGCTTTTATGATCTGAATGTGATCGGTGGTCATGGCTGAGGGCGGGGGTTAGTTAAAGAAGTTCAACCACCGCAGGATGGTTACGGTCATGATGGCTAAGATCAGGCCCAAGCCGGCAATCCAGAGGCCTGCCCGCGTCATGTCGGGGGTATTCACTTGCCCGGTAGCCGAAGCCAAAGCGTTGGGCGGCGAGCTGATGGGCAGGCACATGCCCGTAGATATGGAGAGGGTTACGGCCAATACGATGGCAGGCAGGCCGCCCACCTCGGCTACGGCGGGCAACGAAGCGCTGAGCGCCGCCACAATGGGCAGCAGCAGGTTGGCGGTGGCGGTATGCGACAGGAAGTTGGCTACGGTGATGGCCGTAGCGGCAGCCAGCAGCAGCAGCGCCCAACCGGGCAAGCCGCCCAGCGGCGCCATCTGAATGAGGTGGCCGGCTAATCCGCTCACTTCGGTGGCCATGCCCAGCGCTATGCCGCCGGCTACGAGCCAGAGAATTTCCCAGTTGAGGGTTTTGAGGTCTTCTTTGTTGATGACCTTGGTAGTGAGGAAAATCGCCACCGGTATCATGGCCACTACATAGGCGTTCATGCCGTGCCAGAAATCGGTGAGCCATAAAAAAATGGTAACGATAAAGGTGGCATAGACGATGCGCGCCCGGGGCGTTTGCAGGAACGCGCCCTTGATGCGCAGCGCCAGCGACTGTTGCTCGAAGGGGAAAAGCGTCTTGAGCAGCAGCCAGCCTGCCGTCACCATCACCAATACGAAGGGCAGACCAAAGGCCATCCATTGTCCGAAGTTGAGGGCATGGGCGCCGGTGAGGTACTTGAGGGCTATGGCGTTGGGCGGCGACCCAATGGGGGTGCCCAACCCGCCTAAGTTGGCCGCAAAGGGTACCGCCAGTACCAGCGCGGTGCGGCCCCGGTCGGCGGCAGGCAGCTCATTGAGCAACGGCAGCAATATGGCCAGCATCATAGCCGTAGTAGCGGTATTGCTCATAAACATCGAGAAAGCGGCCGTAACTACCATGATGCCCAACATGACGTTGGCCGGCTTTTGGCCAAAGGGCGCCAGCAATACCCGCGCCAGGTTTTGATCGAGCCGATACTTGGTGGCCGCCGCCGCCAGAAAGAAGCCCCCTAAAAAAAGTTGGATGACGGGCGAGGCTAAAGTGGCCATGATGTCGGAGTAGGAGAGGGGGGCTACTTTTGTATCCTCAGGCATCAGCGCCGCTATGCCGGAGTCGGACAGCAAAACCAGCTCAAGCGCAATGATGAGGATGGAGGTAGCGTAGGTGGGCCAGGGCTCCAGTATCCAGGCTAAGGCCGCAAAAACAAACAGAGCGGCCACCCGCTGTTCCATCCAACTGAAGCCGGCGCCGGCCGGCGTGAGGGCAAGCCACAACCACAGCAATACTGGCGCCAGCAATACTGCTGCCGGCGCATACCGGGATTGGGCGGAAGAAGTAGCCATAAAATTTGATTTCCTGGGATAATACGCTGCAAATTTAGCCTGTTGCAGCCCGTAAAACCAAGCGCCGGTTCAGTGATCCTTTGCCGCCAACGCGGTGATAAACTTCTCCAAGCCAAAACTCATAAATCCCGGCTTGCAGCGCCATGCTAATTGCTGAGGTTCCAGACCCACTTGCCCTCGGCGTCGAAGTAGCCAATTTGATCGCCTTGCTCTACGCGGAAGAGGCCCTCGCCGGCATAAGAGATGATCTCGTAGTTGGGCTTCACGATGATCTCGCCTTCGAGGTTGCTCAGGCCATTGTAGCCCTGTATCTTCACCCGGGCAAAGCCGTTGTCGAAGTTGTCGATCCAGTCGTATTTGGGCGGAATGATCTCTATGCCTTTCTGGTTGATGATGCCCCACTTACCATTGACCTGCACTACGGCTACGCCATGCCGGAAAGCAGAGGCGTGCTGGTAGTAGGCGTCGTATTGGCTGCTTTGCTCGGTGATGTAGTAAAAGCGATAGGCGTCGTCGCGCATGAGGCCCCGCCCTTCCTGGAATTTGAGCAGCCGGTCGAGGCTGGGTTCCACAATCTGCTCGCCATTGGGGCCCAGGATGCCCGCTTTCCGAATGCCTTGATAGACAACAGCGCGGCCTCCGCTAAAATCCTGGCAACGGGAGTACTGGCAGGGTATGATCTCCTGCCCCTGGGCGTCTATGTAGCCGCATTGGCCCGCTAATTGTACGGTGGCGCGACCTTCTGAAAAGGCGCCGGCCCGAGAGTATTTGCAAGGTATGGCAATGCGCCCCGAAGTATCGATGTAGCCATAGCCATCTTTGGTTTTGGCTACGGCCAAGCCTTCGCTGAAAGGCTCAATGGCCTGGAAATCATCGGAAGTGACGAGCTGCCCCTGGATGTTGATGAGCCCGTAGCGAATGCGCTCGTTGCCGTAGGAGACCACCGCCAGCCCATGCGGATTGAAAGCGCCGATGTCGTTGAAGCGCTGGCGCGAAACATAACGACCCGCCGTATCGATGAGTGAAAATTTGCCGTCTTCCACCACCCGGGCTACGCCTTTGTAGAAGTCGTAAGCGCGATCAAACCGAGGTGGGATGACAAAGTCATTTTTGCGATTGATATAGCCCACTTTGCCGTTTTCGACGCTTACGGCAGCCATGCCGCCGGAAAAACTGCTTGCTCTGCGATACTGAAAGTCGATCTCCACTTCGCCCTGCTTGTCGACGTAACCCCAACTGCGACCCAGCCTGACGGCGGCAAGCCCCTCCTGAAAGTTTTGCACTTCGCGGAAACGACAAGGGATAACTTCAAGGCCGTCTATATTGACAAAGCCCCAGTTGTCTTCGTTGTTTACGGCTAACCGCCCCTCGGCAAAGGAACCCAACTGATCGTACATGGTGCGCACCCGCAATTGCCCCAGGGTGTCGATGAGGCCGTAACGCGGCTCCTGTATGTATACCCTCACCATGCGATTGCCGGTATTGGGCAAAAACTCGATGCCGTCGTACTGGCAGGGGAGTATGATTTTACCCTGGCGGTTGATCATGCCCCATTTGCCTTTGCCGCTTACGATACCCACTCCATTGACGAAGTTGAGGCTAAAGTCATATTCCGGCATGGCGGCCACAACGCCCAATGTGTCGAGGTAACCCCAGGTACAACCTTCACAAACGAGACTGCCCTCCCTGCGCAGCAGGTGGTCGTAATCGGTGTAGTCGGTCATTACGCCCGTAGTGATCAGCGAGCTCAGATAGGCCGACAAACTGCCTAAGGCGTGACCGGGTTTGAGCGAGCCCGACAGGCGCCCGCTCGTGCCAAAACGGGCCAAACCATCAGAAAATACGCCTATATAGGCCAGATCGCGGCGCACAATGCGGCCGGTGCGGTCGATGAGGCCATATTTGCCGTTGGAGAAGACGCAGCGGGCAAGGGGGTTGCCGGCCCGGAAATCTTCAAAATGCAGGTGCAGCAGGTCGATGTCGGTTACGGGCTTGCCCACGGCATTGAGCACTAAGCCGTACACCATGTCGAATCGGAAAGTAGTGCGCTCAAAGTCGTAGTAGTTGCTTTTGGCTAACCCTACCAGCGTAAAGCCTAAGTCTTTTTCTACCTGCACCGTCTGAAAGATAGGCTCTATCTCCACACCCCCGTCGGCTAAGCGACGCAGCCCCCAGCGGTCGTTGACGGGCGAGTAGAACCACTCGTATTTTTCGAGTTGATAGGCGTACTCGCTTCTGTTTTCGGGGGTGTTTTTGCCGGCTACTTTTACCTGAAAATGCCGGTTGAACTGGTTGTTGTCCTGCAAATTGCCGCCGGCGTCGAAGCGCAGCACCACGAGGGCGCGGCCGCCGGCGCCGTCGCCGTTGCCAAGATAGGCGCGGGCGGCGCCGGGCTCCAGTTCGATGAGGTCGTATTGGGGGGCGGCCTGTTCTTTGCCCGCCGCGTTGAAGACGCCAAATTTGCCGCCTTGCTTAACTAAGCAGATGTTATCGGTCAGCGGCGAGATGTACTCATAAGCCAACTGGATGAGCGGGCGGTCGCCGCCATCGGCTACGCCCCAGCGCCCGTCGGTATTTACCCGGAAGGCAGCGGCGGAGAACGGCTGAATTTCGTCGTACACCGGTTTTAGCACCAGCTCGCCACACCAGCTCATCAGCCCCAGTTTGCGGTTTTTTTTCACGATGACATGCCGGGGGGAAAAAGCGTAAAAGTCGTCAAAATCCTGCCCGCCAACGACCATCCTGCAAGTGAGGGAGTACAAAAAAAAGCGACTGCCGGCTTCCAACCTTATGAAGTAGTCGTCTAATGATTTGTATCCGTCAAAGCGGGGCGAAAACCGCTCGATGCCGTAATTGTCTACGCCGCCCCAAAAATTGCCCTTGCGAAAGAGGATCAGAGAGTCGTTGAGCAACCTTATTTCCGAGGCGACATTGGGTAGTACCTCCTTCCCTAAGTCGGTTATCAAGCCTAAGCGGTCTTCAACCCGGGTCAGGAAAAAACCCTTCGACTCTGGCAGAATTTCATCGTACAGGGGCTGCGCCAACTGATGCCCCCAATTGTCAACCAAGCCCCACTTGTTGTTGCGAAGGTATGCCAAATATCCTCCGCTTATGACCGTTACGCGCTGGTATCCTTTAGGCAGGATGGTTTGCCCCAACCGGTTGATGACCATCCACTCGCCTTGTTCCATGACGGCTACCAGGGCGGAATCCAGCACTTTTATGTCTTCATAAGCCGGCCCGATGGCCTCGCTGCCGTCGGGGCCCAACAGGCCTACCTTGCCCTGTCGCTGCATAATGGCACAGCCATAGTACTTAAACTCGCCGATGGCGTCGTATTCCGGGGGCAGCACCAATTGTCCTTCCGAGTTGATCAAACCCCATTTTTTGTTGATCTTCACGGGAAAGAATGACTGTGCTACACCCCTGGCGCCAAAGCTCGCCAAAACAACAAGCAGGATGTATAGCCGCATAGGCAAATCAGGGATATGGGGGTTACAACAACAGCCCAAGGCCGTGCACGTCGGCTTTGGGGGAGATCGTTAAGATAACGCAAGATAGGCATTCAAATTATAATGCGCCTCCATTGCGGCCGTTAATGTGCTTTGAAGGTCGCGCATTTTACGGTGCGGTTCATCGGGTAAAGGTAAGGCGCATTCCGGGCTGGTCGTCGTAGAGCTTTCCCTGGTGGTAGGCTAAATGCCCGTTTATTAAGGTACTCTTTACCCGCCCTGCAAAAGTCATCCCTTCCAGCGGCGACCACCCGCACTTGTACAGGAGGTTTTCCGGCCCTACCGTCCAGCGCTCTTCGGTATCTGCCAGCACAATGTCGGCCCGGTAGCCTTCGCGCAGATAGCCCCTTTCCGCCACCTGATAGCATATTGCCGGAGCGTGGCACATCTTCTCCACAATTTTCTCTAAGCTGATGAGCCCCTGATGGTAAAAATGGAGCATTAAGGTGAGGGAGTGCTGTATGAGCGGCCCGCCAGAGGGGCAGTTGAAGTAGTCGCCCGACTTTTCTTCCCGGGTGTGGGGCGCATGGTCGGTAGCGATCACGTCGAGGCGGTCGTCGAGCAGGGCCGGCAGCAGCGCCTGCTGATGTTCGCGGCCTTTTACGGCGGGGTTCCATTTGATGCGGGCGCCTAAGCGTTCGTAGTCGTCGGCGTTAAAAAACAGATGATGCACGCATACCTCGGCTGTAATGCGCTTTTCGGCCAGCGGCAGGTCGTTGCGGAAGAGGTCCAGCTCGTCGCGGGTGGAAATGTGCAGCACGTGCAGCCGCGTGCCGTAGCGCTTGGCGAGGTCTACGGCAAAGGAAGACGATAAGAGGCAAGCCTCTGCCGACCGAATCACCGGGTGTTGAGCCATAGGCACATCCTCCCCATATCGGTTGCGCGCCGCTTCGCTGTTGGCGCGTATGACAGATTCGTCTTCGCAGTGGGTGGCAATGAGCATAGGCGACTGCCGGAACAGGGCTTCCAGCACACCCGGCTCATCCACCAACATATTGCCGGTACTGGAGCCCATAAATACTTTGACGCCGCATACCTGGAGGGGGTCGGTGCGCAGCACCTCGTCGAGATTCTCATTCGACACGCCCATGTAAAAAGAATAATTGGCCAACGAGCGCGCCGCGCCTATGGCATACTTTTCGGCCAGCAACGCCTGGGTCAGGGTAGGGGGCTTTACATTCGGCATCTCCATATAAGAGGTGACGCCCCCCGCTACCGCCGCCCTCGATTCGCTGTAAATGTCGCCCTTGTGCGTGAGCCCCGGCTCCCGAAAGTGAACCTGGTCGTCTATAATGCCCGGTATAGCCGTAAGGCCGTAAGCCGGTATTTCCAGCGCCCCCTGCGGCGTGGGAATGATGCCGCCTACGCGCTCAATGCGCCCGTTGCGCACCAGCAGGTCGCCGGCTTGTATGCGCCCTTCGTTTACGATGCGGGCGTCTTTGATGACGATGGTCTTACTCATGGGGCGTCGTTTCTGATGGATTTTGAAATGCCTGCGCCTGCCGCTGGTTGAGAAACTGGCGCAGATAACCGGATACCACCTCAAGCCCTGCACTGAACTGCCGATTGTTGTTGATCACAATATCAGCTTCCTCCATATAAGGCTTGATGTAGCGCTCAAAAGTGGGCAGCACATGGTTTTCGTAGCGGTACAACACGTCTTCCAAAGGGTAGTTCCGCTCCACGCGGTCGCGCTTGATGCGCCGGATAACCTTCAGATTTTCCTTCGCGTGCAGGTATACTTTCAAATCCAGCAGCCGTTTCATCTTTTTGAAGTGAAACACAAACAGCCCTTCTACCAAGATGATGGGCGCCGGATGAAAAACCAGCTCCCGCGACTCGCTCAGCGTATTGTTGAAGGTATATTCCATTCGGGTTACCACTTCGCCCTGAGACAGCCGCGTGACATCCCGGACGAAATCCTTTTTGTTGATGGACTTGGGCAGGTCGAAGTTGACCACCCCGGTATCGTCAATCTCCTGGTCCTCGCGGGGCCGATAGTAATCGTCTTGCGAGATGACACAGAGTTCTTCTTCCGTAAAGCGCGTCCTGAGATGCTTGATAAAAGAGGTTTTTCCGGAGCCACTTCCCCCCGTAATGCCTATGATTAGCGGTTTCATACCCACACTTCCCCGGATTTGCCGGATTGGGGCAAAAATAGTGCGTTGTAAATAAGTTTTCTTACATTTGGCCGGTCTTGTGTAAAACTTATGGATTAGCGGGTTCGGTCGAAAGCAAAGAGCGGCCCGGCAAGAAGGCTATTAAACCAAACATCATGGAGTTTTTTGTCAGCGCCCTGCGCGCCCTGTTGGGCATAACCGTACTTGTAGCCATTTGTTACGCTCTCAGCAATAACCGCAAAGCCGTCAACTGGCGTTTGGTAGGTATTGGTATGGCCATGCAGTTGGTACTTGCGCTGCTGATTTTGAAAGTGCCTGGTGTAAGCAACGTATTCGACTGGCTGTCGGAGGGCTTCCGCGCCGTGTTGCGCTTCACCCAGGCGGGCGCTTCCTTCCTGTTCGGCAGCATCGTGCAAGACCAGCAGGCTTTTGGTTATATCTTTGCCTTTCAGGTGCTGCCCACCATCGTATTCTTTAGCGCCCTTACGGCCATACTCTACTACTTTGGCATCCTACAGAAGGTCGTCTATGGTATGGCCTGGCTCTTCACCAAAACGATGGGCCTTACCGGCCCCGAAAGCTTAGCCGCCGCCGCCAACGTCTTCATTGGCCAAACGGAAGCCCCGTTGGTGGTTCGCCCCTATCTCGACCGCATGTCCAAGTCGGAAATCCTCTGCCTGATGACGGGCGGCATGGCTACCATTGCCGGCAGCGTTTTTGTAGCGTATGTAGGCTTCCTCGGCGGCGACGACCCCGAAATGCAGCGCTACTTTGCCAAACACCTTCTCACAGCTTCCATCATATCGGCCCCGGCCGCCATCGTAGCCGCCAAGATATTGTACCCCGAAACCGAGCCCGTCGACCCCGATAAGCAATTGGATATGGCCAGGGACGAAAGCCACAACCTCCTCGACGCCATCTCTCGGGGCACCACCGACGGCCTGCGCCTCGCCATCAACGTAGGCGCCATGCTGCTGGTATTCACAGCCCTCATCTATATGGCCAACCAGATATTGCTCTATAGCGTAGGCGAGTGGACGGGCCTCAACGAATACGTGAAAACCGCCACCGGAGGCCGCTTCGAAGGGTTTACTTTCACCTACGTGCTGGGCCTCATCTTTGCCCCCTTTGCCTGGATATTGGGCGTGCCCGCCCAGGATGTGCTGCTGGTAGGCCAGTTGTTGGGACAAAAGACCGTAATCAACGAGTTTGTGGCCTATGCCGAACTCAATACCATACGCACGGCCGGCGTCGAAATCAGCGACAAGGCCGTACTCATTGCCACTTATGCCCTTTGCGGCTTCTCCAATTTTGCTTCCATTGGCATCCAGATCGGCGGCATCAGCGCCATTGCGCCGGGGCAGCGCCAAACCCTCACCGAGCTGGGCGTAAAATCGCTCATCGGCGGCACCATCGCCTGCTTCCTCACCGCCTGCATCGCCGGGCTGTTTGCCTAGTATGTATGAGGGGCGCAGCAAAACTTTGCCGCGCCCCTCATACATGGCCCTTTACAACGGCCCCAATGCCCGCTGCACCTGCTGGTAGTGGCGCGCAAAATGCCAGTAAAAAAAGTCCAACATCCCCGTCACCGGCAGCCGCCCCGCAAAAGGATGGCGGTATACCTCTCGCCCGAAGAGATCGGGTTTGAGCTCGTTCAGAAAGGCTGAAGTCTGGCGACGCAGCTCTAACCAGCGCGCCTGCGTCTCTGCCAGCGTAGCCTGCTCGGGCAGGGCTTCGTCGCCGACGCCCGCCGGCGCTTTGGCTTTTATCGGGCTGCTGAGGTAAAACCACAGCAAAAAAGTGCGCCAGCGGCTACCCCAACTCGTGCGCGGAATATCCGACGGGCCGCTCAGCTTTTTTTTCAGATACCGCAGCGACATCTCCTCGGCTATCAGCAAATGGTGCATTACCTGTATCGCCGACCATTTGCCGGGGCCGGGCCGGCGGTTCAGCAACGCCTCATCGTGCCGCGCCATTTCCTCGAACATGGCGCTAAGGGTGCGGTTTAGCCGGTCCAAACGCCACTGTACGGCAGGCGGCAAAGTATAAACGGGTGCATCAGCCATATCATTCGGTTGTTTGCGCTGTAAAATTAACCATATTGGGCATATCTCCGCCAACTCCCAAATTTTTGCCCAATTCTTTTTCTTTGGGGGGCTGTCGGGCCGTGGGGGATGGCGACATCTTCCTTAATGGCATCTACTTCCCCCACAGCCCGCCACCGCGTGTTCCGCTATTATGGGCGCTCCTTGAGGTTTTACCCGGCTGAATATAGACGGGGGCGCGCCCATACCGCTGCACCCGCTGCCCCGACGCCCGCGCTTAGCAGCCTGCTCGTCGCAAGGGCTCGCGCTGCGCTTATCGGCAGGAGGTTGGTTTTATCCGATTGGGCATGCCGCTCAGCGGAGGCGGCTGCCCGTGTGAGCGATGTGCAGGCGCCTGGACCCGCCCGACCCCAAGGAGGGCGGGGCTGCCCGCCTCATGCGGGCACGCCGGAACGTAGCGACCCCGCCCGCGCCTGATCTTCTTCCATTGCGCCCCAAGGCGCCGGGTAGCTGTTGGGCGCGGGCGGGGGCACACCCCAAAAATAAAAAATCCCGAACGCCTCTTGCCAGGGACGTCCGGGATTTTAGCCAAATCTACATTTGGCGCAGGCTGTTAGCGCATGATAACTACGTCGCCTTTGAACATAACTATCTTGCCGTCAATGAACTCCACTTCGGCAAAGTAGACGTATACGCCCGCGTTGAGCAGCTCTCCGCGGTGGGTGCCATCCCAGCCATAAGTGGGGTCGCGGGGGTCGAAGTTGAAGAGTTCGTACATCGATTCACCCCAGCGGTTGAACACCATAAACGACTTGATGCTGCTTACGTTGTTGCCCACAAAAATTTGGAGCTTGTCGTTGATGCCGTCTTCGTTGGGCGAGAAGCTGTTGGGGATGAATACATCCCGCGGCTTGGCCACAATGACTACCACCCGGTCGGTAGAGGTACAGCCATTGGCATCGGTGACGAGTACGTTGTATACCGTCGACTCTACGGGCGACAACTCGGGGTTGGCGCAGTTGAAGTCGGCAGAAAGATCGGGGCATTCCAGCAACTCGCCGCCCGACCACTGGTAGGTCTCTACCGGGTAGGTAGTGATGGCCTCCAATTGGATGGTGTCGCCGAGGTTCATCCGGATGTCGTCGCCCAGCTCTACAATGAGCTGCTCGGGGGCATTGATGATGGTCTGCTGGGTCCATACGCAGCCGTTGGCGTCGCGGATGGCGATCTGGTAATTACCTACGGCAAGGTTGGCAAACAAAGGCGCGTCGCCGAAGGCGCCGCCATTGATGGAGTAGCTGTAAGGGGCTACGCCGCCGGTGGGCGAAAGCACCTCAATGGCGCCTTCGGCATCGCCAAAGCAGGCGGGGTCGCTGCTCTCTAATACGCCCGACAGGGTCGGGGAGGTTTTGAGCGAACTGCCGCCTTCGATGGTGCAGCCCTGTGCGTCGGTGACGGTGACGGTATAGTCGCCTACGGCTAAGTTGGAAGCGCGAACGCCAGTGCTGCCATTGCTCCACGAATAGGTATAAGGGCCGGTGCCACCCTGTACCTGGGCTTCGAGATAGCCGTCGGCAGCGCCGGGGCAACTCACCTGATAACCGCCGTTGAAGGCCGATTCAGCAATGGCAAGCGACATGCCGGGCGGCTCGGTGACGGTTACATTGATGAGCTCCATGATGTTGTTGGCATCGGTGACGGTGATGCGGTAGTTGCCTGCTGCCAGCCCGTTCAGGATGATGTCCTGATTGTTGGCGGCTATATTGCCCGTGCCCGTGGCGGTACCTCCTGTAAGTTGTTGCCAGGAGTAGCTGTAAGGCGCTGTGCCTACGGTCATCTCAAACGTGATGCTGCCGTCGGCGCTGCCTGCACAACTGGCCCCATCGGTGGAAGAAAGGGCCGAGAGGTCGCAGGGGAAGACGGTAAGGTTGAGGATGACCACGCTGTCGCAGCCGTCGACGGAGCTGAGATTGACGGTGAAAGTGCCGTTTTGGTTGAAGCTCTGGTTGCCTACGGTGAAGGTTTCGTCGTTGCAGATGGCCTCGGTGAGCGTGGTTTCGTAAACCGGGTTGATGCCCAGCACCAGGTTGACCACCGAGTCGCAGCCCGTAACCGCCGAAGAAAGCAGGTCGGTATACGTGCCGGCCGCAGTGTAGGTGCTGCTACCCACCTGATAGGAATCGCCCTCGCAGATTTCCACGTTGAGGTTGGTGGTTACGGTAGGCGTAATGCGCAGGATGAGGTTTACGATGGAGTCGCAGCCCGTGGAAATGGCCGTAAACTGATCGGTGTAAGTGCCTGCCGCGCTGTATGTGCTGGAGCCGACGGTGTAGGTTTCGCCTTCACAAATGGTGATGTCGAGGTTGGTGACCAACGGCTGGATGACGGTAAGCGTGAGGTTTACGATGGAGTCGCAGTCGGTAGAAATGGCCGTGAGTAGATCGGTATAACTGCCGCTGACGGAGTACGTGCTGGAGCCTACGGCATAGGTTTCACCCTCGCAGATGGATTCCGTTAGGTTGGTCACCAAGGGTTGAATAACCGTCAGCGATAACCTGACAATGGAGTCGCAGCCCGTAGCCGTTGAGGTGAGCAGGTCTTCGTAATTGCCGCCGGTACTGTAGGTGCTGGAGCCGACGGTGTAGGTTTCGCCCTCGCAGATGCTGGCCGCAATGGGTGTAATAACCGTTGGTATGACGTTGAGGTCGAGGGTTATTGTAGAGTCGCAGCCCGTGACCGCCGAACTCAGGGTAGCGGTATAGATGCCGGTGGTCGAATAATCCACCCCTCCCATGGTAAAGATTTCTCCTTCGCAGATGGTTTGTTGCAGGTTGGTAAACAGCAACGGATCGACGGTGAGGGTGAGGTTGACAAAACTGTCGCAGCCCAACTGAGCGGTAAACATATCCTGGTAGACGCCGCTGGTGGTGTAAGTACTGCTACCTACGGTATAAGACTCTCCCTCGCAGATGGTGATGTCGAGGTTGGTCTCGTAAAAGTCGGTAACCGTCAGGTCGAGGGTAACGATACTGTCGCAACCCCTGAAAGACAGCAGGGTGTCCACGTAAATGCCGGTTTGGGAGTAAACCGACGACCCTACCGTATAGCTGCCATTTTGGCAAATGGAGGCGTCAATGGACGTTGTGGGGTTGGGGGGTACCGTCAGGTTGAGCGTCACGATGGAGTCGCAACCCGTGCTCAGTGCCACTAAGGTGTCGCGGTACACGCCGGTAGCGCTGTATACAGAGGCGCCAACGGTATAGGTGTCGCCGGTACAGATGATGGCGCTGAGCTGCGTTTGCAGCGGCTGAATGACGGTGAGGGTGAGGCGGAAGATGCTGTCGCAGCCGTCGGCCGTCACAAACGGATTTTCGTACACGCCAGGCTCGGTATAAACCGAGTCAGCCACCGTATAACTCTCTCCTGCGCAAATGCTGGCCGAACCCGTGCCTACGAGCAGGTCTGCTATGCTGAGGTTGAGGTTTACGATAGAGTCGCAACCTGTGCTGACGGCTGTGAGATCGACGGTATAGCTGCCCGCCACATCAAAAGTTTGGCCGCCGACGGTATAGCTTTGTCCAGTACATATTTCAATATTGAGGTTTGTTACCAGGGGTTGAACGACGGTAAGCTGGAGGGTGACGATAGAGTCGCAACCGGTAGCTACTGAGGTGAGGGTAGCCGGATAGGTTCCCTGCGTTGTGTAGGTATTGCCGTTGAATGTAATGGACTCTCCGGCGCAGATGGTCTCTGAAACGGTGGCCAATACAGGTTCGACAACGGTGAGATTGACGTTGACCGTACTATCGCAGCCATTAGCGGCTTGCAGTAGCACTAAGTACTGTCCTTCGTCATCAAAAGACTGGCCGCCGGAAGTAAACGTCTCTCCTTCGCAGATGACAGGCGACAGGTTAGTGACGATGTCTGGCGGGATGGTCAGGTTGAGGGTTACGATGGAGTCACAGCCGTTGCTGCCGTTAAAGGTTTGGGTATACGTTCCTGAAGCGGTGTAAGTTGTGCTGCCTAAAGTGTAGAACTCCCCAAAGCAAAGCGTTTCATTCAGGGTAGTGGTTAGTTCCGGATTGACCTGCACATTGAGGGTGAAAATAGAATCGCAACCCGCTGAGGAGACGTAGTTGAAAGGATAACTCCCCGTAGTGGTGTAAGTATTGCCGAGGTAGGTATAACTTTCGCCTTCGCAAAGCACCACATCGAGGTCGGTTGTAATTTGCGATTGCACGATGAGTGTGAAATTGACGGTACTATCACAACCTACAAAAGAAGGCAGATCGACGCTGTAAGTGCCGGGCATGGTATAATCCACATTTCCTACCCGGTAACTTCGGCCTTCACAAATGCGAATGGTACCTAAATTGGTGGTGGGATCATTGATGCCAAGGGTCAGAACGACTAAGCTGTCGCAGCCGGCCGGCGTTTCAACCAAAACACTGTAAGTACCTGGTGAACTGAACGCCTGATCGCCCACTTCATAGGTTTCGCCCGGGCAAATGAGTTCGTTGAGGAAGGTGGGCTCGTCGGGGATGGGGAATACCTGGAGGTAAACCTGAACGAAGCTGTCGCAGCCATTCTCCGATACGAGCTGGAAATCATAAACCCCGGTTGAAGATAGGGTTACGTTGGTCATGCCGTCGGTGACGAGGTACGTTTCCCCTTCGCACAACTGCACATCTTCTGCTATGAAGAAGGTCTCATAGACCGTCAGCATAACTTCTACGATACTATCGCAGCCTTGGGCATTGGCGCCCTCCAGCGTTACAATCTGGAAGCCTGGCGTTGTAATGGCCTCCGAGCCTACCCAAAAAATTTCATCATCACAAATGGCGCCTTCTATCGATCCCGTGGTGCTGTTGTTTACTTCTACGGTGAGCTGGTAGCGTTGGGTGCAACCTTCATCGGTCGTTTCTTCATAAGAATAGACGCCCGCATCGGAATAAAGATCGTTGTTTGCCGGCCAGGTATAACTATCGCCGTCGCAAAGGGTGACGTTTTCGTCAATGCGAGCGGGTTCCATAGAATTGACGGTGATACAGTTGGGAACCCCCTGCGAGCAAGGGTTAGACGGCGTTACGCAGATGGTAACGGGGCCTTCTGTAATCGGGATATCCAGATTGGATTCCTGGTCGAAGGCCGCCGGCACGCCATTTACCGTCCAGGAGTATACGCCGGCGCCAAATACCGGCGGGTTCACGGTAGCCGTAATAATCTGGCCCGGGCATGGCGTATTGTCTGATAATTGAATTTGCGGAACGACATTGGCCACAGAAGGCGGCGTCGTACTCCCCGACAATACGTCAATGCTGAAATCACATACATCGCCAAAGGCGCCGTCGATAACGAGGAAGTAAATACCGCCTATCGTCAGCGGAACAGTATTGGAAAAAACGGCGGAGGTATTTACGTCTACCTGCCCTTCGCAATTGGAAACCTGCTGGAACCCGTTGCAATCGGTGGTGTTATAAATACCGATCTGCAGGCCTTCCTGAATGGAAGAACAGTTGTAGACGCTGATTTCCAGTACAATGTTTGCACTTCCCGCTACAAACCCCACCCACTGGGTGTTGTGCAATTGCCCTGCACAAAAGCCAGGAGGCGCTTGGCCTAAGTCGGGTAGTGAGTTGGTTCCTGTGAGCCCGTCTATACTGCCGCAAATAACGCAGGCGTCAGCGCAGGTGCTGGCCAAAGTAACGGTGCTTCCAGGCGGGCAGGCCGGGGGTGGCGCCTGAGCCTGAAGACTGTTTGCGGTGAGCCATAAAAACAGTACCCAAAGTAAAGTTAGCCTCATAACGTAGTACTTGAGTTCGAGTGATTATAATGAATAAAAAGTAAGTACAATTTATTGCTAATGGATTGTTTTAGAAATGCTTATGCGGATTTAAGCATTTGGGTTGGCTACTTGGGGTAGGGAAAAAACAACAACCGGAGTTTTGCAGTTATGCGCAAAACCCGGGGGGGTAAAATCAGCTCTCTGTGTGTGTTTAAGCCTGTGTGAAAACCTCTCTTTTAGGCCAGTGATTTGGCCTAATGCTCTTTTCTCGGGCTAAAAATAGGAATTAATATGAATTGCCAGTTATTAATTGACGACTTTGTTTTGTTGCAAAAAATTTAACTGGTCGCCTGAATTGCCAAACTTCTTTTAAAAATTTACAAACCAATGGCCCGACAGAGTTTTTTGTATATGTCTGTATTGCGGTAAATGCCACTAAAAAGCTCAGCCCCCGGACCGTAGGCAAAAACAGGCGATAAAGTAGTTGTAGCCTGCCGGGTGTTGAAAGTAGGTACCAACACATCCGGGCCGGGGCCAATTTTCAGCGCGTAGCCGCCTATTTCGCTGTCGCCGGCTACGACTACCAGTGTCCGTCCGTCCTCGGCGGCAAAGTTCAAAGCCTCATCTATGGCTTTGTCAAAGGACCTCAATTCGGCCATCATCCAGGAGGAGTCGTTGGCCTGGGCGGCCTTGCCTATTTGTGCGGCATCCACCAATAGCAGAAACCCCTGATCATTTTCCCGCGTGCGAAGCAAATCCACCGATTCCCCTAAAGCCTGAGCCAAAGCCGCCTGACTTTCACCTGTTCCTGAAAGGCTGCCTTCAGGCGTAAAACAAACGAGGTTTGCGCCCGTAGCAGCCCGCTGTATGACTCCTGGTTTATAATCAATGACAGCATATCCTCGGGATTGCAGATTTTGAGGGTCGATATGTAATTTCCCTCCGCCTACAGCCAGGGCGAAACCCGCGTTTGGAAGTTGGTCGACAATGGCGGCTTTGTCGTTGGCTTTGCGGGTCTGAGCATAATAAGCGGCGGCGGGCGCTTCGCTCAAATCGCCTGTACTCAGCAACCCGATATGCCAGCCCAATGCGGCTGCTTGGCGCATCAGTTGCGGCATAGGCATAGAATCAGGGCCCAGGCCGATGGCGCCGGGATAAGTAATACGCCCTGAACTAAAAGCATTGGCAGCTTGTGCCGATTCTAAGGCGGAACCATCCTCTGCTAACGGTTTGTGCAGCCCGGCTACGGGGCAGCGTTCCAGTGCAGTGCGGTTGCCCTGATCGTACATGGCAGCGCTAATTTGCGTTAAACCCAAACCATGCGCTACCATGAAGATGATATTTTGCGGATACTCAATTGGCAGAGGTTCTTCTTTGGCCATAGGGGGTTCAGCCGCTCGGGGTGTATGGCAGCTTAGGGTCATGATAATTGCTCCTGCGGCCAACCAAGTCATTTGCCAGTGGTTTTTTAGCTCCATTCCCATCATTTCAGTGTATATCGCTTACCGGGTAGCGTTTTTACTAATCCTTTGCATTCCAGCTCCAGCAGTGTCGCCGCCAGTGCGCTGCTGTTCAATCGGGCTCCATACCCGAGTTGATCAACGCCGAGTTGTTCATGCTGTCGAAGCAAATGTAATACGATTTCTTCATCTGCGCTTAAATCCTCAAACAACCGGATTTGTTGTGCGCGGGCCTTACTTTGTTCCTCCCATCCCAATGCCGCGGTTAAATCGGCAGCTGATTCTATAAGCCCGGCGCGCTGGGTTTTGATGAGCCAATTACACCCTTCGGCCGTTTTGTCTGTTATACGGCCGGGGAAGGCAAATACTTTTTTGTGATATTCCTCTGCAAACTGTACCGTGATGAGAGAGCCGCCTCTTCTGCCCGTCTCTACTACAACCACGGCATCCGACAGGCCGGCGACGATCCGGTTGCGCATGGGGAAGTGCTCCCGCTCAGGCTCGGTTTTGTAGGTAAACTCACTGAGCAGACCGCCTTGGGCCTGCATGCGTTCGGCCAAAGCCCGATGGGTTGCCGGGTAGATGAGCCCCAACCCATGCCCCAGTACGCCCACGGTAGGCAGGTTGTGATCAAGACTGCCCCGGTGCGCGGCAGCGTCAATGCCATAGGCCAGCCCGCTAAAAATGGTTGGTTGGTAAGGCCCAAGCTGCTCCAACAACAATTCCACCAGTTGCTGGCCATAGCCGGAGGGCTGTCGCGTGCCCACTATCGCTATGGTGCGACGGGCATTCAAGTCGGCTGCACCCCGATAATACAATATAATAGGGGCGTCTGGTAGCGACTTTAACCGCTCGGGGTAGCCCGTATCCAAATAAAAAAGCGGCGTTATGCCATAGCGATCCAGCAGTAATAGTTCCTCTTCGGCTTCTTTTAATGGCGCGGCATTGCGAATTTCCCGGACAATGGCCTCTCCTATACCCGGTATTTTTAGCAGGCTCTTTTTACTTGCCGAAAATACCCCTTGGGCGCTGCCGCAATAACTGATGAGTAACCGGGCTGTCACAGCGCCTACTAAAGGTATACGGGTAATGGCGATTTTGTAGAGCAGATCCTCCATGTTGTCATAAAATAAATGGCGTACTTAATACTGCGCGTCGGCAAGTTCTGTTCGTAGCGCCGGAACAAAACACGGCGGCCTATGTGCAAAACTTGTCAGTGCAAACGATAAACAGAGCGCGATCAAACGGAGGAGTTGTGGTTGTGCGCCAAGCTGTCTTAGCTGGCTGCCGGCTTGAGGTCGATGGTTATTATGTACTTAGTGTAATGGCTACCGGCAATCAGCGTTTGATCGGGCTGTAAAATTAGGCTGTTTTCTGCTTATTTGCCAACTTTGCCCCAACAAAATGTTATTAAACTATGGCAGAAGGCAAAAAACCGACCCTCGTCAAGCTGGAATTGATCGTCTTTGGGGTGATTCTGTTGGTTTTTATGATTTGGGTATCCCGGAAGTGCTCTCGTGCGCAAATGGACTACGAAGCATCGGCGCGCCTGGCAGAAGAAACCGCCGATGATACCGTTTATGCGCCTTCTCCGGCGCCGGAACAACCTGCGGCGCCCGCAGCGGGCACAGCCGCTACGGCCCGCCGACCCACTTCTGCATCAACCAGCGATAAAAGAACCATTTTATACGTTTGTATTGAAGGTCTGAAAATGCGTTCCGGGCCCGGTCTTCGACATGAGCTCATAGATCAGTTTCCGCTATATACCGAACTGAGTTTTTTGGGGGAGGTAAGCTCCAGGGTGGATACCATCAGCCTGGGTAAAATAATGGCAGCCGAACCCTGGGTGAAAGTTCGCAGTCCCAAAGGCCGCGAAGGCTGGGTATACGGGGCAGGGGTCAGTTACTACAAACGAAAACTCGATGTCGAATAAAAGGGGCTTTATCGCATTTTATTCCTCTTCCTCCTCGGGGACGCCGGCCATAAGCCCTCGAATGGCGCCGGCAAGACGAACCGTCTCTGCTGTGGGGTTTTTCCACCAGTCTTGCGAGGATACCGATTGAACGGCTGCTCCCAGGGCCCTGACTTTTTGTATATATTGCCATTCCCAATAGTAGTCGGTAGTACTACCCTCTGCCACAAAACCGTCAGCCAGGGCAATTACGGGTTTTTGCTGGCTGGCAGTAAGGAGTAAAGGCGCATTTATGCCGTTCCACTTTGCGGCTGTTGCCAGGCTGACACCAGGGAAATAGCTTTCCAATCTACTGACGATCTCATCCAGCAGCGGAGACGATGCGCCGTGTGCGCCAAGGCCGTTGTTTATGATCTTACGCAACTGGGCGAGGACGCTTCGGGCTTCATCTGCGTTGCCGCCGGCCGCAGCATACTGGAAGAACCCCGCCAGCAATGGCAACCCTCCATGCCCCACTGCCAGCAAATTGGCCAATGCCTGAGCCGATAAGGAGCTTATGATGTGCAACTCCCGGCGATATGCGCCCAGTAAACCCATTAGCAAAGCTTGATGGCGGGGCGTCTCAAACCCTTCGATAGCCCGCGGCAGCTCGCCGCTGAGGTTGATGGGGCCATAAGCGCCAGATACCAGCAGCAGGTCAAAAGTTTGGCCCCCAATTTCGTCGAGACAATAAACCCCAAGGCCGTTGCGCTCCAACTGCTGGATAAGTTCTACCCCTGCCAGGCGTTGTCGTTTGATGCGCAACAGGTAACTGAGGATGAGATCGCGCTGTCCTCTGGTGAAGGTTACTACCCCCACACAAGGATAGGTGCGCTGAGGTGTTTCTTCAATCTGATTAAGCAGGCGGACTACTTCCTGCGCTTCAGCTTCATTGGAATCTATGGCGGGGTTGTAGCGTCCGTCTACCTGCGTATACCTTATGCCTGAATCCTCTTCAGGGACAATCATGCCCCGGGTTATGCCGGCCACATCGCCCGCAGCACGCCGATGCAGACCGTTCAGATATACGCTGGCAATGCCATTTCGGCGCGCCTCTTTTACAAGAGATGTGGGCAGCAGGTTCTCCTGCCCGCTATCCGCCAGTAAAAGGCATTGCCTGGCCAGCCCCAAACAGGCCGTACCTGTTTCCGGACTCAGTTGGTGGGCATTTTCTATAATCAGGTAGTCGAATAATTCAGGCGATCGGCTCATCAAACGCTGAGCCAGGGCTGGAGTTGTAACCCATATTGGAAATGCCTGAGTGAGATCAGCGCCATGCCGGGCTAATAACTCAGGCCAGCCTGCATCGTCTTGCCAGCGGGCCGGGGCGGGCTCTTTGTAAATACCTTTAAGGCGTTTCAGCGCTTCATCCCGGCTTTGTTCCCTGTCTTTGCGCGTTTGGGCTGGCAATACGGCCTTTAGGGATTCCCAATTTTGCGCATAGCGCTCAACAGCATCAGACGGCGGAGGGGGTACCGGGTCGTAAGTCGTGTTCAGACAGTGAAAGAAATACCAACTATCAAAAGCAATAGCCCACTCAGAAGTGGGAAGACGACCCAGCGCATGGATGATCTTGCGGCATTTGTCAGGAAGGGTAAACCAATGGCGCTGCCAGTAATAAAATGCCTCATAGTTATCGAGATTGCGCAGTATGTTGTCGAGTTTATCGGCCAGCTCTTCCAAGAACTTCTGCCGACGTGGCATGGTGGCCATCTTAGCTTCAAGCGGAAGCTGAAATAACCCCGACTCATTGATGGCATCTATCAGATTTTCCAGTTTTTGTTCCGCCTCAGCAATGTATTTGCCCGAAGCCAGCTCAGGCAGTACAGTTCGGGCATTGAGGCGATGTGCATCGTCTTGTATCGCCGCCGGCAATCCATTGCGCCACTGATCTAAGCTCTCGGAAAAACGCTTGAGCAATTCCCGCATCGACTCCGGCTTACGCACGGCACGGGCATCAGCCGGCCACTCGAAAGCAAAAGCCCCTCGCTGGGTATGCAACTGTTTCAATTGTTCAAAACCTAATTGAAGTTGTTCCTGCCGATTGAGGGCCTCTCTGAATTTTTCGGAAAAGGCGCCATAGAGCTTTAGCGTCGGCTTGGACGATCTCAGCAATTCCTCGCCCACTTCTCCCGCACTATCTTCTAAAAGTTCTTCAAGCCCATGCAGATGCTGGAGTAACTCACGATAATGGCGCTCGTGGTGCTGTTGCAATTCGTCGGTATACTGCCCCGATCTTCTAATGAGCTGATTGTACAACCGAAGTGCATCTTCTTTGAAAGAAGCCGATGTCGATTCAATGAATGCAAGACTTTGCGCCATATCCTGATGCAAAAAAATACCCGCATTTAGCACGCTCAAAGGATGCTGCATGATGCCCAGCGCTTCAAATAAAGGCCGGGCCTGCGTTATGGCCGTGCGAATGGTCTGGTACTCCGATTCTGTATAGTCAAAATGCTGTGGATTAAGCTGCGAAGCAAGCTGGTCTTTGTTTTGTTTTTTCGCCGCCGCCAGATACAAGCCCACCGTATCGCTCCATGAACTGCCGCCAAATGCCCGCTTGCGCACCGCCTGATAGCGTGCGTCTAAGCGTTCCTGCAGGCGTTGTAGTCGTCTCACCGTGAGGCCAAACTCCTGTCGGTTATAATCCGACTGGCGCGCCGTGCGCCTCTCCATTGCAGTTAGTTGGGTCAGCAATAATTGTCGGTCTAACTGAGGGCTGCGCAAGCCGAACAAAGCCCCGTCTAAACCCACTGCGGCAAGGTGTTGCCGGTAAGACTCTAAGGCGGCTAAATCGTTGGCTAACACCAAACAACTCCGCCCGTTCGACAAGGCATTAGCCACAAGGTGCGCTCCCAAATGGGTTTTTCCGGCCCCTCCGGAGCCATGTGCCAACACATGCTTCTGCACCCTTAACGCAGCCATCGCTTGCGCCTGATAAGGATCAAGCGGCAAGTGACTATAAGCATGGTCGGGCAAACTGCCTGCCGGCGCAGTTTCCCGCCAGTTTACAGCCGCCGGCGTTTGTTGTAGTAGCAAATCAGCAGACAAGATGCCGCAGGCGGCACTCCAGATTAATTTGGCATGACCATCCTCCGGACAAACCTCTTCCGGTTGAAGCAAGGGCGCCAAAGCCGCCTGAGTGTCGTTTACTTCCCATTGAGGCAACTGACCCAGGGTTTGGGCCAATTTAGATAAAACAGCAGGCCGAACTCCTTCCCTGAGCGCAGCCTGCAAAGGATGGTTTTCTTGGGCGTCGCCCGGGTTAAGGATGGTATTCAACCAAAAAGGATGCGCCATCGGAGGCTCGCTCTCTGCTATGCTGATCTCCCAGCCCGCCGCCGATTCGCGAGAGGGCTCAAGCCGGCAGGGCCATAAAAACAAAGGAGCAGCGTATAGCGTATCTCCCCGTCGGGCAACAGCAAATGGATAGCCTATGTACAGGTTCCGGTCGGCGCGGAGTTTTTCCGATTGCCGATATTGGAAATAAGCGCTTTCTATCCAGGCCGCTTGTTCGCCGGACGGTGAAAGCAGTTGCTGGGCGCCAGCCCCCGCAAGCCAGTCGTTTAGGAAGCGATAAGCCGACTCCTGGCTGCCGGCCAGCCTGATCCAGTCGTAAAAAAGAGCGTCCTGCTCCCAGAAACCTACACTGCCGTATTTTGCCTGCAATATCATTTTGGGTCGTTGTTCAGCACAATGAATGCTCAAAGGTATGATAATTTGCCTGTCTTCCGAAATACCTCGCCTTAGAGAAAACCTAAATACAAGGAAATTAATCGGTACAAAATACTTGGGTGCGATTTTATAAATCAGTGCCGTGCAAAAAGATATTTGCAATATTTCGGAAAGTTCTGGTATATTTGATGAGAATAATTCCAACGAGGGAGTAGGGGTATGAAAACAGGCTCTTTTTATGCCTCGCCCAACTCAAAGTATTATTCAACTATAAACAACAAAAAACAACAAAAAGCGGGTTATGTACCATGTAGCCGTAATCCTTACGGATGCCCGGAAACGCATCCTTTGGGTTAATGAAGACTTTACGCATATTACCGGCTATTCGCTCAGCGAAGTGGTCGGTAAAAAACCAGGCACACTGCTCCAGGGCCCCGATTCTGAACCCGACGTAATCATGCGCATTCGCAAAGCGCTCGAAAACGAAGTGGCCTTCAAAGATACCATCACCAATTACCGCAAAAACGGAGAATATTACCCCTGCCGATTGGTTATACACCCCGTGCATAATGAAGAAAATGAACTCACCAATTTCATAGCCTTTGAAGTAGACGGAAATACTACACCCAACGACGATAACCTGCCCATGATGCAAATCAATGAGCGCTACCACAGTAGTAGCCTGAAGGGCTTCGATGAAGTGAAATTATATGGAAAACTCAAAAATCTTATAGAAACACAAAAACTCTATCTCAATCCGGATCTAACCCTGAAACAACTGGCAGAAAAATTAGATACCAACACAAAATACCTGTCTCAGGTGGTCAATCACTTTAGCGGCTCCAACTTCCAGCAATTTCTCAATGTGTACCGCATCAATGAATGTGTCTTCCACCTGAAAAATGGCAGTTTCCGTCATCTGACCCTATTCGGCCTGGCCCAGCAATGCGGGTTTAACAATAAATCTACCTTTTTTAAGGTATTCAAAGAGGTGACGGGAGCTACTCCGAAAGCCTATGTAGCCAGCATCCGATAGCGAATTGTCTTTATTTACAAATTCAGACCTTAAACCCGCTTACAGGCTTGTTTCGCTCACTTTAAAGAGGTATATTTGTGGAGCCAGGATTATCTGGCTGAACCTTACTCAAAATCCCCATAAGGAAAGGGGAATTTGTTTTCATATCCCGTTCCATTTTATCAGACGCTCCACTTACCCCTTGGCCCGGTAGTTGCTTACTGGCTGAGAGATACATTCTTTTTACTTAAACAAACAAAAACATGGCAGGCATACGCGACCTGTTCAGCCTTTTCTATTGGCTAGACAACAGCAAAAGTCTTTTTGTTAAAGAAATCCTCAAAAAAGATCAGGACGACTCCGCTTTCCAGCGAGACGGTCGGGAAGAAACAGAACCAGACCTGCTGTACGATGCTTCTGTTTCCTCCGACAGCTAAGCGCTATTTTCCGCCAATGTCTTCAATGCCGAAGCATTACTCAGGATTCTTCAATCCGCCGCCCACTTTTTGCCCATCCCGAAACTCGTATTCTACGGTTACTTCGCCCTCGTCGTTGTAATAGCGCAAAGGGCCATTTTCTTTCCCCTCCCGGTAGTTTATTTCTTTAGTTAGCTTCCCCGATTGGTTAAACTCCTGATAGGGCCCATCCAATTGACCATCTTTATACATGGCCGAAATCACGGGTTGCCCAAATTTATACTTCACCCACTGCCCGTGTAACTTGTTGTTCCGGTAGTGCGCCATCATTTCCGTGTAGCCCCGCTCGTTATATTCTATGTACACGCCCTGATAAACGCCATCTACCATGCTTACTGTCTTCAGCGGAAAATCGCGGGCAGGCTCAAAATACTCCCATGTGCCGGTTTTTATTCCCTTCTTCACAAAACCGCGCTCCAAAACCGCGTCTCCCGTAGAATCATAGCGCATCGCTAAAGATAAACCCTCCGAGCCGGGTACAGCTTCGAGTACATACTTCTGACCCTCAATAGATTCTACTGCGGAAACCGGCCCGCCACAGGCTGCCGACAACAATAGGCCAAAACTCCAAACAAACGTTCGCATTGACATACGGCTCTTTTTTAAACGCGAAAATAACCCACATCTTTAAAAAATACCCCCTTATGCCCCCTTTCATCTTGCTCATCTGCATAAAAAGGCTTATTTTAGCGGCGATAAGCAGTCACGGCAGGAATGAATTTGGAGAATTTTACCGATTTTTTGGAACAACCCACCCGATTGTATCAGCTCAACTACGAAGAGCTGAAAAATCTGGTATTGGCCTATCCCTACAATCCCAACCTGCGCTTGCTTCTCTGGATGAAAGGCCAAATGGAGCACGACCCCCGGGCACAGCAGTACCTACATAGGGTCGCCGCTGCTACTTTCGATCGCGCCCACCTGTTCGACCTTTCCAAGCAAGTGCACAAAGCCGAAGTTCAGGAAGACAGGATGGAATTGCGCGAACTTACCGAATTGTTCCGCGAACTGGCTGTAGAACCCGTGCCTAATGAACAGGCCCCGCCCCAGCTAACTGCCGTCGTATTCCCCACGCCTCCGCCCCCTGCTGCCGATATACCCCATGTCGGCATTGCTAAGGAGGAAGAAGAACTCCTTTTTGATTTTTTTCCGGCACAACCTGTTCCAGCCACTCAATCGGAGCCTCAAACCCAGCCCGAGCCCCGACCCGAAAATGACTTTGCCCGTCAGCGGCTTCACCAAATGCTCGCACGACGCAAAAAAGCCCTGCTCGAAACCCCGCCCGCAGCTCCAGCCCCGGAGCAACCCTCAGAACGCCAACATGAACCGCCGCGCAAGAAGATCAATACCAAAGCCGTAGAACAAATCGCCCGTAAAAGTGTCACCGAAAACGAAGAGCTCGCTTCCGAAACCCTCGCTAAATTACTCGTCCAACAAGGCCAATATGCCCGCGCACTGCGCATGTACGAAAAGTTGTGCTTGTTGTTTCCGGAAAAAATGCCTATCTTTGCGCCCATTATTGAAAATCTACAACAAAAAATCTAGCTATGCTCACGGCCTTGACCGTTCTTACCGCTTTGGTGTGCGTACTGCTGATCACCATCATTTTGATCCAAAACCCCAAGGGTGGCGGTATTGACTCAACTTTTGGCGGCGCGCAGGCCAATGCTATGCTCGGCGCTGCAAAGCAAACCGACTTTATCGAAAAGCTTACCTGGTACCTCGCGATCGCACTGTTCGCACTGTGTATCATCACCTCTTTGTTTGTCGATAGCCAGGCCGCCATCCAGCAGTCGCTTCAATAACATACGCCTTTGCTGTGATCCTGTAAGCTCAGGCTCGCAAGCTCAGGCGCTTCGCACGGCACTTAGCCCCATCCCGAACTCCGACTTCATGCCGGGGTTCGGGATTGTCGTTTTTTGGGGTCCCGCCGCATAGCATCTCCGTCTTTATGGCGCCACGGGCGGCGCCGGGCTGTCCGCTATTATAGGCCGGCCTTAGGTTTATTCTCCCTCTTCGGCACAAGCCCGAGCCGGCCTATACCGCTTCCATCCCTGGCCCGATAGAAACCCGGTTTAACGCACAATCGCTCCCTGGGGGAAACAGCCTGCAAAAGAGCCTTTTTGTCCCGCTTTGGAAGAACTGTAGTTACGCCGGGCCGCCGGGCAATGCCGGTCTGGCGGTGGGTGCAGACATACCCTGGGCATTACTCCTTATAAGGGTTTACAGGGTGGGATAAAACCCACCCGACCGTCTCGCCGACCTGCCCCCATCCGGTAGCTCTCCCGCGAAGACAAAGCTCCGCCCTTTGGTTTGTGTCTGAGGTGTACACAAACCTTAGACCCGACAGGAAGGGAACACCTGCAAGGGGGTAATGCTACCGGCTATGGCGCACACTGATCTCAAAACGCCGGAAAGACCAATGTGCAATGTCGACATCAGACTCCTCGCTGAGCCTGCCAAAGCAAAGATTACAAAAGCGGTATTGGAAATGAGTTAGATACAATTGAGATAGTGAGCACGCTTTTGCATGGTGCAAATATAAGTGTGATTTTTGTTTTTTACAAACAAAAAATAATATTTTTTCAATAATTCGCCGGGAAATGAGGATAGTGTTAGGGCTTGGCGCTGCCGGGCACCAATAAAAAAGCCGAACCCTTGGGGGCTCGGCTTCGAAGGCTTTGGCGGAGGAGGAGGGATGATGAACATGATCCCTTGAAGGGGGGGCTTCAAAGCCTTCGAAGGCTCCCGTAGGTCGCCTGTTTTTTATTGCCACCCATCATCACTCAAGCCTTAGGGCTTGGCGCTGCCGGGCGCCAATAAAAAAGCCGAACCCTTAGGGGCTCGGCTTCGAAGGCTTTGGCGGAGGAGGAGGGATGATGAACATGATCCCTTGAAGGGGGGGGCTTCAAAGCCTTCGAAGGCTCCCGTAGGTCGCCTGTTTTTTATTGCCACCCATCATCACTCAAGCCTTAGGGCTTGGCGCTGCCGGGCGCCAATAAAAAAGCCGAACCCTTAGGGGCTCGGCTTCGAAGGCTTTGGCGGAGGAGGAGGGATTCGAACCCCCGGAACGCTCATCACGTTCGGCTGTTTTCAAGACAGCTGCAATCAACCGCTCTGCCACTCCTCCTTTAAGCATATAAGTGCTCAAAGCGGGCGCAAAGATACAATGTTTTTTGGCGCTCGCAAGTTCCGCCGTCGTTTTTTTATTCCTGATACAGCAAGTAAGGCTGGCGGCGCTGCCTGAATGAAGCAATCTCATCGCGCCAACTGGAGCGTATGGAGTCGGGCGACCAGCCTGCTTCGATTTGCAGGCGCAGGGTAGGGCCTCCGGCCAGTCGATCAAAGAAGCGGTTGCGCAGAAAAAAAGAACTGGTATCGGGAAAGGTTTTATAAAAATCGATCAGATACTTTAAATCAATTTGAGCGGCTTGGTAAAGGCTGTCTTCAGGGAGCACGCTTAAGTCAAAGCCGCGGCACTCATAGCCCTCCTGAGGAGGGTTTTTGGCGCCAGGCAATGGTTGAGGCGTAAACAGGAAATTGCCAATGGGGAAATCGGGATGGCCATAAATCTGAAATTGCTTGCCGGTGCCCCGTCCTACACTCACAAGGGTGCCTTCAAACAGACAAAGACTGGGATATAGGTAAATGGCCCTGTTGTTGGGCAGGTTAGGGGAAGGCGGCGTAGGGAGTTTATAGGCGCGACTGTGATGGTAGTGGGCGCAGGGTATTACGGTGAGCGGGCAACGCAGGCTATCGCCCAGCCACCCTTCTCCATTGATCATCATGGCATATTCGCCCACCGTCAGGCCATGTACAATGGGCACTGGGTGCATCCCCACAAAGGAGCGGTAAGCCGTATCCAATATGGGGCCGTCTACATAGTGGCCATTAGGATTGGGGCGGTCGAGCACCAATAAAGGCTTGCCTTGCCGCGCAGCGGCGCGCATAACATAGTGCAGCGTGCCCACATAGGTATAGTAGCGGGCCCCCACATCCTGAATGTCAAAAACGAGTATATCCACATCCGCCAAATCTGAAGGAGCGGGTTCTTTCTTTCGGCCATAAAGCGACACCAAAGGCAGCCCGGTCTTAGGGTCGCGCCCGTCCTGAATAGTTTCTCCGGCATCGGCAGAGCCGCGCAGACCATGCTCTGGAGCAAAGATTTTGACCACTCGGATGCCGCGGGCCAATAGGGTATCCACCAAATGCGAACTGCCTACCATTGAGGTATGGTTGACTACTAATGCCACAGCGCGATCGGCCAACAACGGAAGATAAAGCTCCATTTGCTCTGCCCCAAGTCGGATAGGCGGTGGTGGAAGGTCGGGTTGCTTTTTGTGAGCCCGCGCCTCAGGGCTCTTTTTTTCTTCTGCCATAGCAGGCGCCGGCTGAGGCGAAGGATTTGCAGCCCCGACCGGCCGCCTGCCGGCCTCGGGATGAATTATCCGGGAACAATTTATGGCTAATGCTACCAGTATTACAACAATTATTTTTACCTTGCCCTCCATAATAGCCTTGTTTTATCGTTATATGAAAGCACGTAAGTTTGCCATCGTCGATATAGAAACTACGGGCGGACGTCCCGCTCGCGATAAAGTTACAGAAATTGGCATAGTTTTACACAATGGCGAAAAAATATTGGATACTTATTCGACGCTCATCAACCCGGAATGTTACATCCCTTATGGCATTACCCAGCTTACGGGCATCACGCAGGAGATGGTCGCCGACGCGCCCCGCTTTTACGAAGTAGCCAAAGATATTGTACAATGGACGGAGGGCGCCATCTTTGTAGCCCATAATGCCCGCTTTGATTACGGCTTCCTGCGCGAAGAGTTTGCCCGTTTGGGGTATACCTTCAGCAGACGACAGCTTTGTACCGTCAGGCTTTCGCGCAAGGTTTTTCCAGGCTTGCCCAGCTACAGTCTCGAAAACCTCATTCGCCATTTCGGCATTGAAGTCAATCGCAGGCACCGGGCGCTTGACGACGCCCTGGCTACTTCCCGCCTGCTGGAAATGGCCCTGGACCGCGAAGGCAGCGAAACTTCAGTAGACGCCATCGTAAACATGGGCCTTCAAGCTACCCGCCTGCCGGGGCAGTTGCAGTCGTTCCGCATTGACGAACTGCCCGAAAGTTGTGGCGTATATTACTTTTACGATGCCGCCGGCGCCGTTGTTTATGTTGGCAAAAGCATCAACATTCGCAAGCGCATTACAGAACATTTTGCCGATCAAACGGAAAAAGGCCGCCGCCTGCAAGCACAGGTAGCCGGCCTGAGCTGCGAACCTACCGGAAGCGAACTGGTGGCTTTACTCCTCGAATCGAATGAGATCAAACGCCTGAAGCCGCCTATCAACCGGGCGCAGCGCGAGCAGCGTTTTCCCTTCGCTATCCATGCCTTTTACGACGATAAAGGCATACTCAACTTTGACGTAACCCGGCAGGAGGGCCCTGCCCGGGACGCGCTCAACATCATTTCTGAGTACCCTACGTTGTCTAAAGCCAAAGGACGACTCAACACCGTGCTGAAGGAATATGAACTCTGCGCCCGCTATTGCCATTTGTATCCGGGCCAAAGCGCCTGTTTTTCCTATCACCTCAGGCAATGCCGGGGCGTATGTGCCGGCCAGGAAACCCCGGAAGCCTACAACGAACGGGCCGAAGAAGCCCGCGAACGACTACGTACCGTTTTCGATCGCGATTTTTTGATCCTCGACGTAGGTCGAAGCCCCGGAGAATACGCCGTAGTGCTGGTGCATGACGGAAACTTCAGCGGGTTTGGTTATGTGTCAGACGAACAGGCGCTCTCTGCGGAAGAGATGCAGGAGGCCGTCCGGCCCTATCCGGGTAATCCGGAAACCAATCGCATCATCCAGCGCTTTTTGAGCCAACAACCGGCCATACGCCTGATCCCACTGTGAAAATCAGTCTAAAAAAAGCTGCAAATAGTCGATAAAAAGGACATTTGACTTTAGGAAAGGCGTACTTTTGAAAAAAAAAGATGCGCAAGCAAATTACTGACTTCGCTTACAAAACCATAAAAAAAACCATCATGGACAGCAATGAATATGGCAATGGCGGCAGTGACAAACAAAAACACGCCGACACCGTAATTCGCAACCACGTCATCTGGTCGATGGGGGCCAGTTTTATCATCCCCATTCCGGTAGCGGATATATTTGCCGTTAGCGCCTTACAGCTCGACATGATCCGGCAGTTGTGCAGGGTATACGATGTGAGCTTTGCCGAAACCCAGGGCAAAGCCATTGTGACCAGCCTGACGAGCAGTACCTTAGCCCGCGCCGGCGCACGCAGCCTCATTAAGTTGGTGCCAGGGTTCGGAACCCTCATCGGCGGGGTCACGGTGTCCATCTTCAATGGCGCCTCCACCTACGCCCTGGGTCAGGTGTTTAAGCGCCATTTTGAAAGCGGCGGCACCATCCTAGACTTCGATACCGAGCGCCTGAAGAAGGTCTACAAAGAACAGTTTGAAAAAGGCAAGCAGATGGCCGAACAATGGCGCACTGAGGAGCCCGCCTCTCCTCCGCCTTCAGGCGGAACGCCTCCAGCCGCCGCTGAACCTGCCGCTGCGCCCGCCGAAACAGACGTACTGGCCCGCCTCCGTGAACTGGGGCAGCTCCGCGAAGCCGGCGTCATCTCAGAAGAAGAATTCGAGCAAATGAAGAAGAAGCTGATCGCGTCCTTTCAATAAGCCGCAAAGGCAGCCTGAAAAGAAATACATCCCGGCTCCTGGCAATCTGCCAGAGGCCGGGATGCGCGTTTTTACAGGCATAGACCGCCGTGGTTATCCGAGCGCCCTATACGCCAAACCTGCCGATGCGCGACAAGCTCGGCATAACGCGCTCAGAAGGAATCCGTTGTCATATCAATACGGGCTTTGGGCTCAGCTTGCTGATGACTAAACTGGCCCGCTAAATATTTGTAATAGGCCGTTACGCCAATCATCCCCGCATTGTCAGTGCAGTATTGAAACGCCGGGATGTAGGTCTTCCAGCCCCGGCGTCGGCCCAAATCCTCCAGTCCCTCCCGCAGGGCAGAATTGGCCGATACCCCGCCGGCGATGGCGATCTCGTCTATCCCCGTTTGGCTGGCAGCCAATGTCAGCTTGTTGAGCAGAATGGATACAATGCGCGCCTGCACAGAAGCGCATAAATCAGCCAGGTTTTCCTGAATGAAGAGCGGGTTTTCCCGCGTTTGCTTCTGAATGAAATAGAGCACCGACGTTTTTAAGCCGCTGAAGCTAAAATCCAACCCCGGAATCTGGGGCTCCGGAAAAGTAAACCGGGGCGCTCCCTGCCGGGCCAATTGGTCGATGTGGGGGCCGGCAGGGTAGGGCAGGCCCAACATTTTTCCCGTCTTATCAAAGGCTTCCCCGGCAGCATCGTCGAGGGTGGCGCCCAATACTTCCATATCTAAATAGTCATTGACCTTCACAATCTGGGTATGCCCCCCCGACACCGTCAGGCATAAAAAAGGAAAAGCAGGCGCCGGTTGTTCGGCAAAGTGGGCCAGCACATGAGCCTGAAGATGGTGTACCTCAATGAGCGGCAAGCCCCTTGGTAAAGCGAAAGCCTTGGCAAAAGAAACGCCTACGATGAGCGAACCAATGAGCCCCGGCCCCCGGGTAAAAGCCACCGCCGTGACGTCGGCCGCCGTGAGGCCGGCCTGCCGTAAAGCCTGATCAACGGTAGGAATGAGATTGGCTAAATGGGCGCGGGACGCGTGTTCGGGTACTACGCCACCAAACTGTTGGTGTACCTCCTGGCCTGCCACAATGTTGCTCTTTACTACGCCGTCGGTGATGACGGCTACCGAGGTGTCGTCGCAGGATGACTCTATCGCTAAAATATGAATAGACATCAAATATGATCTTTTTTTTGCCAAAATGGGATAACAACCCACCAATTGACAGGAAAATTGCATCTTTAGCACCGGCATTATTGCGTCCGGCAAAATTTCTGTCGCAAAAATAAAAGCTATGTGGCAGAGATTTTACATATTCGCCGCAAATTACGCCCATTCGCAGTTGGCAGGAGTTTATCCGAGCCAATTGCTTTGTGTTAACTAACTTTTATTGTATCAAAACAAACCGGAAAATGAGACTGGTCTTAAACGTCATTCTCCTACTCATTGCTGCTGTCTTGGCATATCTTCTATACGCCAGCATTCAGGAGCCTATTGCGTTCAGCAACGAACGCAAGGTGCGCGAAGAAGCGGTCAAAAGCCGCTTGATTGAAATCCGGAAATGCCAGGAGCTTTTCCGAGACATCACCGGCGAGTTTGCGCACAACTTCGACACCCTGCGCGATGTGCTGACGACGGGTAAATTTGCCTTGATTGCGGTTATCGGCGACCCCGACGACCCCAACTTTACAGGAAAGATTACTTACGACACCACTTATCTGCCTGCCATCGACTCCATTAAGAACCTGAAACTGTCGGCCAGTCTCGACTCGCTTCGCTATGTGCCCTATGGCGGCGGCGCTACCTTCGACATTCAGTCGGATGTCATCGACTATCAGAGCACGGAAGTGCCCGTGGTAGAAGTAGGCGCCCGGCGCAAGGTGTTTATGGGCTACTATGCCGATAAGCGCTTTGCCCGCTATGACAAAAAATACGACCCGGAAAAACCGATTAAATTCGGCAATATGGGTACGCCAAATTTATCGGGTAATTGGGAGTAACTCGCTTAGACGCGGTAGAGGATAACTTCAACGTCAAGTTGTCTTCTTCAATGGCGGAGCTTGCTATCCTTTCGGGGATAGAAAGCTCCGCCTACGTCGTTTTTACCCCGTCAGGAGAACCCTTGGCTTTGCGGGCGTTTGATCATGGCCCTTATGCCAATTGGTATGGCGACGATGAGCGTATGCGCGGCCCTTATACCCGTGTGCGCGTGGCCTGGTGCGGCCACTCGGCTGTGCTTACGCCTGCCCGCCTTTTCGACCCTACCCGCCCTGAGGCTTATCTTCAGCAACTGACAAAGCTGCCGCCCGGAGCAGACGTACATGCCGAGGCCATAGCCGTGCTGGATGCCTATTTGGTGTATGCCCTGCCACAGGCCCTAACGCAGTTGTGGCAGCGCCTCTTCAGCAAGCATACCTACTGCCATGTGCTGGGCGTGCTGCTGCCTGCGTTGCACCGCCATGCTACACAAGAGGGAGGCGAGTTGGTACAGGCCTTGTTTCAAGGCAGGGAAATTCGGTTGACCGTTTGGCGCGAAGGGCAGTTGTTGTTTACCAATGCCTACACCTGCCAGTCGGCTCGTGATTTTCTCTATTTTAGCTTGCTGGCTTTTGAACAAACAAGCTGTTCGCCGGCCCAAACGCCCTTCTTCCTGATGGGCGAGCTCACTGAAGACGCCGAAATTTACCGCACCCTGTACCGCTATTTTAAAGGGTTGCGGTTTATGCCCTATCCGGCCGACTGGCCCGCGCCGGGCGCGAGACTGGCGGCTTATCCTCCTCATTTCTTTCTGGCGCCGCAGTGGTTGCGCATGCAACCTTAGCGCCCAACCTGTTTTTCGTATGCGTATTATTGGCGGAAAATTTAAAGGCCGGCGCTTTAGTCCGCCTGCCGACAACTGGCCCACCCGCCCCACTACCGACTTTGCCAAGGAGGGCCTGTTCAACATCATCAACAACCACTTCGACTTTGAGGAAATCAAAGTGCTCGACCTTTTTGGGGGTACAGGCAGCCATAGCTATGAGTTTATCTCCAGGGGCTGTACCCAGGTGACTTATGTAGATAAATTTCCCGGCTGCGTCAATTTCGTGCGCAAAACAGCGGAGCAATTGGGTATAACCGACCTCATCCGCATCGTGAGGGCCGATGTATTCCGATTTATTGCCACCGATGGCGGTCAGTACGACTACATTTTTGCCGGGCCGCCTTACCCGCTGCCCAACATCCCGGAGATACCCGATCTCATACTGGCCCGAGGGATGCTCAAGCCCGATGGCTGGCTGGTATTGGAGCACAATCCCAACCACGACTTTGAGGGCCATCCTAATTTATTGCAGGTAAGAAACTACGGGAAAACAATTTTCAGCGTTTTTGGCGTTAAAGCATAAGGATTATACCATGCGGCAGCGGGTTTTGTGTGTGGCGGTATGGAAACGATACAAGCGTTAATGCACAAAACCTGCCGGCGCAAACGATACATAAGTGCTAACCGACCAAAAACTTCGTTTGCATGCAACGTTTTTTTACCACCTTATTGATTATCGCGGCTCTGGCAGCCTGGGCGTCGCCCGTCGGCGCTCAACATCAAACTGCCCTGTACAGTGGGCAGTGGGTGGGCCGGCTGACCCAGAAATCGGGTGGCTACCGCACCGATTACTATTTTGAAATAAACCTTCAAATTAGCGGCAACCAGGTTACGGGGCGCTCCTATGTGTCGGTCGACAATATTTACGCGGAGATGGAACTGGTGGGCTTCATTGCCGAAGGCGACGTACTTCACTTTCAGGAAGAGCGGCTGGTGCGCGCCCAGAAACCCAAAGAACTGGAGTGGTGCTATAAGTCGGGGCAACTCAAACTGGTGCGTCGCAGCGATGCCATCTACCTCGAAGGCCCCTGGCAGGGCGTAGCCGACTCCGGGCCCTGTATTCCGGGCTGGATTGTGCTCAAAAAGCAAGTGCCCAAAGCCTGAATGCCGGCCCAAGCAGCGCCATTGAGCTGCTTTTATCCCTCAAGGTTATATGCAAAAAGTTATTTTCATTGATCCGGCCGAGCCGCCGCTATGGCAGGCCTTAGCCGATATGGGTTTTCAGTGCGACGACCGCCTGAAGGCCTCCCGCGCGGAAGTGCTGGCTGCCCTCGGCGAATACGAAGGAATGGTGATCAGGAGCAGGCTCAAGGTCGACCGCGAGTTGCTCGACCATGCGCCCAACCTTCGCTTTGTAGCCCGCAGCGGGGTAGGGGTTGAGCACATCGACCTGGAGTATGCCGCTCAGCGGGGGGTGGCGGTGCTGACCTCCCCGGAGGGTAGCCGCGATACCGTAGGCGAGCATACCGTGGGCCTGCTGTTGATGCTGATGAACAATTTAGCCCGTGCCGACCGACAGGTGCGGGAGGGGCAGTGGATACGCGCCGGCAATCGGGGCTACGAGCTTGGCGGCAAAACGGTGGGTATCATCGGTTATGGCAATATGGGCACGGCCTTCGCCCGGCGCTTGGCGGGCTTTGGATGCACGGTGCTGGCCTACGACAAGTACCGGCAAAACTACGGCGACGCCTTTGCAGAGGCCGTCGATCTGGCTACCCTTCAGGCGCAGGCCGATGTGGTGAGCCTGCACATTCCCTATGAGCCGGAGAACCGCTATTTTGCGAATGGCGCCTTCTGGGATGCCTTTGCTAAGCCGGTTTGGGTAGTGAATACCGCCCGCGGCTTAGTGTTGCATACCGCCGACCTGGCCGACCGCCTGGCATCGGGGCGGGTATTGGGCGCCGCTTTGGACGTCATAGAATATGAGGAGCAGTCGTTTGCGCACCTCAACCCGGCTGAGCTGCCGCCGCCCTTTCAGTATCTGCTGCAGTCGGCCAATGTGGTGCTTACGCCTCATATCGCAGGCTGGTCGTATGAGGCGGAAGAGGGACATGCCCGGGTGCTGGCTCAAAAGATCGGCGCTTTGTATGGGCAAAAAGTATAGATAGGGCTGAGCGCCCACAGAAGCAGGCGGCCCGGCCTAGCGATGCGGAGCCGTGCCCGACCTCAGGAGGGCAGCCCTTAGGGCCGAGCGATGAGCGAGCGGCGCAGCGTAGCGCCCCCGCGCAGGCTGTAAAAAGGGCAGTCGGCTATGCGGGGGAGGCCCCAAAAATATAAGGTATGAACTTTTTTTGGGGGGCTGGCGCGCCGGGGTATGCCGCAGATGTTCTAAATGGCCTTTTGCCCCCCGGCCCGCCACCGGGTGTTCCGCTACTATGGCCCGGATAAGGGGGGCGCCGGGAAGATGGCAGCAAACCGTCCGGGCCATACCGCTTCACCCCCTGCCCCGGGCGGACAGCAGCGTGAAGGGGTATGTCTTTGCGAAGTAATGTTTTGAATTACAGCCCTTTGAGTAGCTCTTGTTGGCGTTGGCTGAAGCTAAACGCTTCGAAGAGGGTAAGGGAGAGGGCTTCTTCGAGGTTGCCGTAGTAGCGCTGATAGTCGTCGATGCTGCGGCGAATGACTTCCTGGGCTTCTTCGCGGCCGTATACATGCGTGATTTCGCACTTGATTTCCTCGCCAGGGATGCTCTTGTAAGTGAGGAAGTAGTGGCGGAGGCGGTTGATGACGCTGGTGGGGAGCTCGTGGATGTCCTGCCACTGGCCATATACCTCGTCTTTTTGCATGACGGCGATGATTTTATCGTCGGCTTCGCCCCCGTCGATCATGCGGAAGCCGCCTATGGGCACGGCGTTCATGATGATGTTGCCGTGGGTAACTTCGCGCTCGGTGAGCACGCAGATGTCGAGGGGGTCGTCATCGCCGACGATGTCTGTGCGGCCGGTTTTTTCCATACAAAAAGCGGCTACGCTGTCTTTGCAGTAGGTTTGAGGGATAAAGCCATAGAGGGCCGGGACGATGTTGGAGAATTTCTGGGGGCGGTCGATTTTGAGGTAGCCCGAGCGCTTGTCAACTTCGTATTTAACGGTATCGGAGGGGATAACTTCGATGAACGAGGTAACGATATTCGGGGCATTTTGGCCGATTTCGATGCCATGCCAGGGGTGCGAGGTGTAGCGCAGCCCAATCATCTTCCACAGTTTTGAGAATGCTTCCTGACTCATGTTGTCATTTGGTTAATTGTGGGGCAAAGGTAGCGTTTTGGCAACAAACAACCTGCCCGTTTGGGGGGAAAGATGGGGTAGACCGGGGGTTTTTGTACCTTGCAGCCCCTTAGACGAAAGATAATATGCTGGAACAGTTGGTAAAAGGCGCGGCGGAGTTGGGCTGGGTGGATTGGGTGGTGACGCTGACGGCGTTGGCGTACATTGCCGGCGCTTCGCGGAATAAAATTTGGGGATGGTATTGGGGGATGGCGAGCTGCGCGCTATGGGCTTACGCATCGTATGCTTATTATCAGTTGTATTTAGATGCTTTGTTACAGCTTTTTTACGTGGGCATGGCGTTATGGGCCGTATATCGCTGGCGGCAGAGGGGGGCAAGTAAGGGCGAACTGCCCATTAGCCGCGTAAGCGCCCGCGGGCATGGGGTTTATATCGGGCTGGGCGCGGTTATAAGTGTGCCTTTTGGCTATTTTTTTGATGCTTATACCCCGGCGGCGGCTACTTACTGGGATGCGTTTACAACGGTTTTTGCGGTGTTGGCCACCATCATGTTGGCTAAGCGACAGTTGGACAACTGGTTGTACTGGGTGGTTGTAGACGCCATTTATGTGGGGTTGTATTATAGCCGCGGCGCCTTTCTGTTGGCGCTGGTGATGATTGTATATACGATAATGGCGGTGCAGGGCTATCGGTACTGGCGGCGGCAATGGGCGCTGGAGAACGGGCTAATTTAGATGAAGTCTAAATAGTGTTTATGCGCTAACTTTATTGTAAGTTTTTTCTTAAAATAGGTAGCAGGTTTTAATACCTTTGCGCAGTTTCCCGGAAAATAGACGAACTTTTGGAAGGGAACGACAAACGTTAGCAGGTAAAGGCCTGTTATACCAGACTAAATTGCATGTGCAAACCATGAGAAGCGTATTCAGCAAAATTGCCCTGATTGTGGTCTTCGCATCCATGTTCGTTGAGCTCAATGCTCAAGCCGCTGGCGGGGGCGCCAGTAGTTGGCTTATTAACGGCTTGGTAGCGGTGGCTATTCTGGTTTTCTTTTATGTAGTGATCAATGTATCGGACAATCTTTTGGCCATTGAGGCCAAGAATAGCGGCATTGATACTAAAAAAGTAAACCTCGGTTTGTTTCCCAACCTGAGTGAGTTGTTTGGCTCCAAGCTGCCGGATTACACGGCGGGTCATGTGGTGAAGCGCTTAACCAAAGGCCACGACATTCGTTTAGAAGGCGAGGCTGCCGCCAAGGTAGCCGATGCTACGGGAGTAACCCGTTACGCCGTCCAGCCGCCGAATGTTATCGGCATCCAACCCATTCCCAAGCTCGAAGTTGAAATTGGCGCCTCGGTTAAAGCAGGGGATCCGATTTTTTACGATAAGCTCATGCCTGAGGTCAAGTTTGTGGCTCCGGTGAGCGGCGAGGTCATTGCGGTGAACCGCGGTGCTAAGCGCGCCATTACGGAGGTGGTTATCTTAGCCGACCGCGAGCAACAATACCGCAAATTGGATACGCCCAATTTGCATACGGCTTCGCGCAGCGAATTGATGGATTTCCTGATGGGCAGCGGCATTTGGCCGTTTATCCGGCAGCGTCCTTTCAATGTGCTGCCTACGCCAGGCCAGGCTCCCCGCGATATTTTTGTGTCTACTTTCGATACGGCGCCTTTGGCTCCTGATCTGAATATAGTGGTTGCAGGCCGCGAGGCGGCTTTCCAGAAAGGGATAGATGTATTAGCCCGGCTCACCGACGGCGAAGTACATTTGGGCCTCGACGGGCGTGGCAAAACCAAGCCGGCCGATGCTTTCTTAAATGCTTCCAACGCCAGAAAATACTTCTTTACGGGCGCTCATCCGGCGGGTAATGTAGGTATTCAGATACACCATATAGCGCCGGTGGGGGGCCATGATACCGTATGGACGCTGGGCGTGCAGGAGGTGATCACTCTTGGCAATATGTTTCTAACCGGGCATTTTGATACCAGTCGGGTAATAGCCCTTACGGGCGCCGAGCTCAAGGATCCGCACTATGTGCGCACTTATGCCGGGGCTAACGTAGGCGAATTACTGGCGGGTAACTTAGCTTCCGACCACGTGCGCTACATCAGCGGCGATGTTCTTTCGGGCGAAGCCAAGGCGGCTGACGGTTTCCTGAATCTCCACGATGATCAGGTGACGGTTATTGAGGAAGGCGACTACTACGAGCTCTTTGGCTGGTTATTGCCGCTGTCGGCACGCCCGTCGATTTCGCGCACTTTCCCGAATTTCCTGTTCCCCGACCAGCAGTTTAAGGCCAATACGAATACTCATGGCGAAAAGCGCGCCTTTGTAGTAACCAACGACTACGAGGAAGTGATGCCGATGGACATTTACACTCAGCAATTGATGAAGGCCATCGTTGTGAGCGACTTCGAAAAAATGGAAGGCTTAGGCATTCTTGAGTTGGTAGAAGAAGACGTGGCTTTGTGCGAATTTGTATGCGTATCCAAGCAGCCGCTTCAGCAGATTCTGCGCCAGGGGCTGGATGCCGTGCGTTCGCAAAGCTAAACTTCAAGAGCTGATATTCATTGATCAATCTGTCATTCTCATATAGTTATGAAGGCATTGCTTGATTTTCTTCACCGAATTGAGCCGGACAAGAAAAAGTCTCCGTTGCTGCACACGGCATACGATGCGTTTTTCACTTTTGCATTCACGCCCAATACGGTAACCAAAGGGGGCGTACACATCCGCGACGGCATGGACCTCAAGCGCACTATGGTGCATGTGGTACTGGCCTTGCAGTTGTGCTATATTTTTGGAACGTTTAACATTGGCCATCAGCACTTTTCAGCGCTGGGCCAGTATACGGGGCTGTTGGAAGGCTTCCACCTCAAGCTGGTGTACGGCCTTGTGAAGCTGCTGCCCATCTTTGTGGTGACGCACCTGGTGGGTCTGGGTATTGAGTTTTTCTACGCAGCCAAAAAGGGTCATGCCGTGGAAGAAGGCTTTCTGGTATCGGGGGCGCTCATTCCGCTGATCATGCCGCCGGATATTCCGATGTGGATACTTACCCTTTCCATCGTTTTTGCTGTAATTATTGGCAAAGAGGCTTTTGGGGGCACGGGTATGAACATCCTCAATATTGCGCTGTTGGCTCGGGTATTTGTATTCTTTGCTTATCCGACCTATATCTCGGGCGACGAGGTTTGGATTGCCGGTATTGAAAAAGCGGGCGTGGGCCAGTATGTAGGCCAGGAATACGGCGCTGTGTACGGCTTCTTCGACTGGATATTCAATGGCTTGGGCTGGTCGACGTTTGGCCAGGGCGGTATGGCCGCCGTTGATGGCTACACGGGCGCTACGCCTTTATCGTTAGGCGCTAAAGGCGGCTGGGAGGCCATTACCCAGGTATACAACGAAAGCCAGATGTGGTGGGGTACCATTCCGGGCTCCATTGGCGAAACCAGCAAGCCATTCATCATTTTGGGCGCTTTGTTCCTGATCTTTACCAAGGTGGCCGACTGGCGCATCATGGTGTCGGCAGCATTGGGCGTGGTAGTTTGTGGTATGATGCTCAACGGGTTGGCGCCGGATCAGATCACGGCAGATACTTCTGGCATTCAGAAATTCATGGCTATCCCCTGGCATTATCACTTTTATATGGGCAGCTTCCTGTTTGCGATGGCCTTCATGGCTACCGACCCGGTTACTGCGGCAGGTACGCCCAGAGGCAAGTGGATTTACGGCTTCCTCATTGGGTTTGTCGGTCTTATCATCCGCGTGATGAACCCTGCTTATCCGGAGGGCTGGATGCTGGCCATACTGTTGCTGAACGTCTTTTCGCCCCTTATCGACCACTATGTGGCCGAAGGCAACATCAAGCGTCGGCAGCGTCGGCAGGCGTTGGTGGCCAAGCGAGTTAAGGGCGGCGAAGTAGCGGTTGAAGCAGCCGTTGTCGAATAAGAAGTGTTAATCCTGGCAGATCAATAGCCCGGAACGCCGGGTCGATTGTTCAACAACCTGTATAAAACGACATCATCGTGAATACCACAAGATACGTTATCATCTTCGTGCTCATCATGACCTCAGCAGCAGCTTTGATGCTGGCCGGCATGCGCGAAGCCATCAAGACGAAGGCCGCCGAGAACGAAGCCATCTTCAACAAACGCGCCATACTGCTGTCGCTGGGCAAAAATCTGAGCGATAACGGCCAGACGGCCGCCGACCTTACGGACGCTCAGGTGCTCGAAATGTTCGACAAGCAAGTAGAGCAGATTGTGTTGGACGCCAACGGCAAAAAGGTAGAAAATGGCCCCAAGGCCGAGTCGATCGACTTGGCCCGCGAGCGCAAGAAGCCGGAGTCGGAGCGCCTGCTTCCGCTGTTTATCTACACCAAGGGCAGTGAAAAATTCTACATCCTTGCCGTTCGCGGCAATGGCCTGTGGGATGAAATATGGGGCAGTATAGCCCTTAAATCAGACCTGAATACTGTGGCCGGCGCGGCTTTCGATCACAAAGGCGAAACGCCGGGTCTGGGCGCTGAGATCAAAGACAACCCGTCGTTCCCGGCTCAGTTTGAAGGACGCCAGATATACAATGCCGCCGGCGATTTCGTGTCAATTATCGTGCGCAAAGGCGGCGCGGTGGACAAGACGCACGAAGTAGACGGCATTTCGGGCGCTACAGTGACCTCCGACGGGGTTACCGTGATGCTTCAGAACGGCCTGATGAAGTACAAAACTTTCATTGACGAAATGCGCGCCCAGACTAAGCCGATGGGTCAGCTTATTCAATAAACAAACAGTCATCTACAAACACACTGCAATATGGCGGAAGTACAAACTGCGGCAGTAAAAGAAAAAGAGCCGCTTTTCGGTAAAGAAGAGCGGAAACTGCTAACAGATCCGTTGACGGATAATAACCCCATTACCATTCAGGTTTTGGGTGTGTGTTCGGCGCTTGCTGTTACCTCTTTGGTTTATCCGGCGGTGGTGATGGCCATTGCCGTAACGCTGGTAACGGCTTTCTCGAACCTGTTCACCTCTATGGTGCGCAACTACATCCCCAAATCGGTGCGGATGATTGTGCAACTGGTGATCATTGCCACGCTGGTGACGCTGGTGGAGATGGCGTTGAAATATGCCAACTACCCTATTTATAAGCAGCTTTCGGTGTACATTGGCCTGATCATTACCAACTGCATTGTAATGGGGCGTTTGGAGGCCTATGCTATGGCCAATCGCCCGTGGCGTTCTTTTGTAGACGGTATTGGCAATGGTTTGGGGTATGGCGCTATTCTGGTGATCATTGCCGTGATCCGCGAGATTTTCGGCAAAGGCAGCTTGTTTGCAGGCAGCCCCATTGAAATGAAGATCATTGGCCCCAGCGACACTTACTTCATCAATACGATGACGAACTCCTGGTTTGGCTGGTATGCCAACAACAACCTGATGGTGTTGCCGGCGGCGGCTATGTTCATCATTGGCATTTTGATCTGGGTACAGCGTTCGCGCAACCCCAAACTGGTAGACATTTCTTAATGATCGACCTGATGGGAGATATGAGGAGGCTTTTGCTTCCGGCATTCATTGACCATTTTACTGAAAAATATCATGGGCGAGTTTATTAATATATTTATCAAGTCGGCTTTCATCGACAACATGGTGTTGGCCTACTTCCTCGGCATGTGTTCGTATTTGGCTGTATCCAAGTCGGTAAAGACGGCTTTCGGCCTTGGGCTGGCGGTCATTTTTGTATTGGGCATTACCATGCCTGTCAACTGGCTGATCAGTGAAACCCTGCTGGTGGAAACGGGCATCTTTGGCATGGACCTTACCTTCCTTCGCTTTATTCTCTTCATTGCGGTGATTGCTGCCATGGTGCAGTTGGTGGAGATGGTGGTTGAGAAATTTTCGCCTTCGCTGTATGCTTCGCTGGGTATCTTCCTGCCGCTGATTACGGTAAACTGCGCCATCCTTGGGGGGTCGTTGTTTATGGTGTCGCGGGAGTATAATTTCAGCAGCTCGGTAGCTTTTGGCCTGGGCGGCGGCTTTGGCTGGTTCTTAGCCATTGTAGCTATGGCGGCCATACGCGAAAAAATGCGCTACAGCAATGTGCCGCCTGCACTGCGTGGTTTGGGTATGGCATTCATCCTTACGGGCCTGATGGGCATTGCCTTTATGAGTCTGATGGGGATCAATCCGGCATCCTTTGCGGTGAAGTAAGCAGGTACGAAACAATAAATCCATCCAAATGCCGGAAGCAGGCGGGCAGTTTAAAAGCGCCCTTTGTGCTTTCTTCGGGCAGTTTGTATAACGAATTAAGCGGTTACGACGATGAATTTCATTTTAATGTCCGTAGTGGTTTTCAGCGCAGTGATTCTGCTGCTGTCGCTCATGCTGATCGCTGCCCGCAAGCGCCTCGTGCCTCAGGGCGATGTGAAGATCATCATCAATGGCGATGAGGAAAACCCGCTGATGGTATCGCCGGGCAGCTCGCTGCTTTCGGCCTTATCAGATAAGAACATTTTCCTTCCCTCGGCCTGTGGCGGCGGCGGTACCTGCGCTATGTGCGAATGCCATGTTGACGCAGGCGGCGGCGATGTGCTGCCCACAGAAATGAACCACCTGACGCGCCGCGAAGCAGCCGAGCACAAGCGCTTAGCTTGCCAGGTAAAGGTGCGGCAGGACATGTACATTCGGGTGCCTGAGGAAATCTTTGGCATCAAAAAATGGGAGTGCACCGTAGTGTCGAATTACAACGTAGCCTCCTTTATCAAGGAGTTTGTGGTGCGCCTGCCAGAAGGCGAGCACATGGAGTTCGAATCGGGCGGTTACATCCAGATTGATGTGCCCAAGATCACGGTTGACTTCAAGAATATGGACATCACGGCTCACCCCGAGCACCACGGCGACGACCCCCGCAAGTTTCAGAGCGAGTGGGATAAGTACAAGCTGTGGGATCTCAAAATGGTGAACGATGAAGAGCAGTTCCGCGCTTACTCGATGGCCAACCACCCGGCCGAGGGCAACATCATCATGTTGAACATCCGTATTGCTACGCCGCCCTGGGATCGGGCCATCAACAACTGGATGAAGGTGAACCCCGGCGTGTGTTCGTCGTATGTCTTCGACCGCAAGCCCGGCGATAAGGTCGTTATCTCCGGCCCTTATGGCGAGTTCTTTATCAAGCCTACGAAGAAGGAAATGGTGTACATTGGTGGCGGAGCCGGTATGGCGCCGCTGCGCTCGCACCTCTTCCACCTCTTCCATACGCTGCGCACCACCGACCGCAAAGTGTCGTTCTGGTATGGCGGTCGTACCAAGCGCGAGTTGTTCTACATCGAGCAATTCCGCGAAATTGAGAAGCAGTTTCCGAACTTCCGCTTTTTCATAGCCCTCGATAATCCGCTGCCGGAAGACAACTGGCAGGTGAAAACGGATATGGAGTCGGCAGGAGACGGCTTTGTGGGCTTCATCATGCCGGTATTGTACGAGCAGTATTTGAAGAATCACCCCGAGCCTGAAGAAGTGGAGTACTACTTCTGCGGCCCGCCCATGATGAACCAGTCGGTAATCAAAACGCTGGATGAATTGGGCGTTCCTGAAGAAAACATCTCTTTTGACGACTTTGGCGGGTAGTATCTGCTGAAAGAACCGAACTATAAGTGAGCGGGCTGTCTGGATGTACATCGGGCAGCCCGCTTTCATTTTAGGCTGTTGGCCCGGGGCAGCGGTGGAAGCGGTATGGGCGCCCCTAAGGGAGGTTCGCCCGACCGAAGGGGCGCCCATAGTAGCGGACGACGCGGTGGCGGGCCGGGCCGGTAGCATTTATGGCCCATTAATGGCAGGCGGTAACCGGCCCGGCCCGCCAGCCCCCCAAATTATTCTAAATCAAGCAGTCCTTCGGGCAGGTCCATGAGGAGGATGCGGGCGCGCTCGTTGATGTCTTGCATGAGGCCGGGGTGGAGGGGCACCATGCGCAGGCCGGCGGGGGTATCTACGAAGGCCATCCACTGGCCGGGCATTTCCTGTACGTCGCGGATGGGGCCTATGGAGCCGAGGGTGGCGTCGTGCAGGTTGAAGCCTTTGAGCTGGGCGAAGAGGGCTGCGAACTGCGCTTCTTCGGAAGGGATGGCGAGGGTGTGGGGGATGGCGTCGGCGGGCATAAGCAGGGGCAGGTTCTGGAGGAGTTTGGCCTGCTCGATGGTATCGACGTCTTCAAATTTGACGATAGGGGCGCCGCCGCCGCGCACGTATTCGATGAAGTGGGGGATGGCTGTGCCGCGCACTTCGACGAAGACGGCCTGCGCTTCGAAGAAGGCGTCTTCAAAGGCTTCTTCGACAACTACTTTGAGCTCGCCTTTGAGGCCGTGGGTACGGCCAAGGCGGCCGATGGAGATGAGGTTAGCGGTTGGAGCCATATTTTTATTGAGGAAGGTAGTTTTTACGGTTGACGCAGCCGCTGGCGGAGGATGAAGCCTTTTTCTGCTTTATTGTGCCAGGGCAGGTCGAGGCATTGGCTGGTATTGTTGTTGCAGCAGAGGCGGCATTGGGTGTCGAAGGCTTCGATTTCGCGGTAAACGAGGCCTATGCCGGCCGCATAAGTTTCGGCCGCATATCGGCGCTCAATGAGGTTTTCATAATCGGCGGCTACAACGGAGAGGGTAGAATCGTAGGCGATGCCGTTGATGTTAGCGGGGCTATGTACCTGCTCGTAGCGATAGCTCCAGCCTTTAAAGAGGGCGATGAACTCGCCGCCGACGGAGATCAGGCGCAGGGGGTCGAAGCGGGCATTGCCGTTCCAGTCGTCGTCGGGGCGGGGTGGGAATACCAACTTGATAAAATCGAGGTTGTCTTCACGGCGGAAGGCTTGTTGGTCGTTTCTGCTGAGGGCAAAGGTGGCGCGATACTGCCAGGGCAGGGAGTCGTGGGCGCGTTCGTAACGCTCGGCCCTGAACCAGCGCAGGCCGCCGCCGTCGCGGAAGGTGTCGACAAGTACTTCGCGGGTGTAAAAATGCAGAGAATCGTAATGTATGCCGCCGACCTCGGGGCGCAGCACGATGCTGTCAACTTCATATTCCCAGGCTTGGCCTACGGCTAAGGGGAAGTAGTTGTAGCCCGGGGCTATTTTCAGCTCGTCGGTTTCGGGGGTGCAACTGGCGAGGAGGAAGATAAAGGCGAGGCTAAAGATGAGGCTGAGGGGACGGAGTGGCGCCATGGTCGGGACGAATGGAGATTGAGCCGGGCGATCAGGATGCTGAAAGCCGGCTGCTGTAAATGATACCGCCTCCGATGACGTCGTCGCCTTCGTAGAACACGGCCGACTGGCCCGGGGCTACGCCGCGCACATTGGCCATGAAGGATACCTCTACGCGGTCGGGGGCTGTTTGGCTCAATTGGCTAAGGGCGCCCTGATCGCGATATCGGATCTTGGTGACGGCTTCGAGGCCATCGGGCAGGGCGCCGTATTTCATGAGGTTGACCTGGCCCACCTGTATGCCGTTGCGGACGAGCTCGTCGATATGGCCGAGTACGACCGTATTGTTTTCGGGGCGTATTTCGGTGACGAACATGGGCTCGCCGAAAGCGGTACCTAAGCCCTTGCGCTGGCCTATGGTATAGAAGGGGTAGCCCTGGTGTTGGCCGATGACTTCGCCCCGGGTGTTGACAAAGTTGCCGCCGGCAACCTGAGCTTCCAGCTCGGGGATGCGGCGTTTGAGAAAGCCCCGATAGTCGTTGTCGGGCACGAAACAGATTTCATAGCTTTCAGCCTTTTTGCTGAGCTCTACATAGCCGAAGTCGGCGGCTAATTGGCGCACTTCGGGTTTGGTCATGCCGCCGAGGGGGAAGCGACTGCGGGCCATGCACTCCTGACTGAGGCCCCAAAGGACGTAGGACTGATCTTTATTGTCGTCGGCGCTTTTGCGAATGAAGTAGCGGTCGTTTTCGTGTACGATGCGCGCATAGTGGCCGGTGGCAATGAACTCACAGTCCATGGCGTCGGCGCGTTTGAGCAGGGAACTCCACTTGATGTGGGTATTGCAGAGCACGCAGGGGTTGGGGGTACGGCCTGCCATATATTCGTCGACAAAATTGTCGATGACATAGTCGCCAAACTCCTCCCGGATGTCTACGATAAAATGATGAAAACCCATGCTGACGGCTACCTGGCGGGCATCGTTGATGCTGTCGAGGCTACAGCAGCCCGTTTCCTTTTTGGCACCGCCGCTGTTGGCATAATCCCATGTTTTCATAGTGATGCCCACTACTTCGTACCCTTCTTCATGCAGCATCATGGCGGTGACGGTGCTGTCGATGCCGCCGCTCATAGCCACCAGAACTCTTCCGCGTTTACTCATGCTTACGCTCTCAAACGTTGGTTAAGTAAGACATACCCCAAAGGCGGCGCAAAGTTACGATTTTCGCCTGTAAGGGGCCGTATTTGGTAAATTAACAATAAAATTCTACTTTTGGTTATTCAATGTACAGGCAAGCGCGCCCGGACGGGCGGCAATTCATTGTTTAACCACTTGTTAACCAGCTCTAACAACCAACGTAGAACGAAAAACGATCCATTCATGAAACAATTGCTCATTATCTGTCTTTCGCTGATGTCCTATAGCTTTGCCTTATCAGGCGCCTTTGCGCAGGACGTAGAATACGGCATGGCCTCCCATTACTCGGATGATTTTGACGGCAGGCCTACGGCGTTCGGCGACATCTATAACAAGAACGAGATGACCTGCGCTCACAAGATTCACCCTTATGGCACCATGCTTCGGGTGACCCGCATAGACAATGGCCGTTCGGTGACGGTAAAGGTCATCGATAAGGGGCCCTACATTACGGGGCGGGTGGTAGACCTTTCGCGGAGAGCTGCCGAGCGCTTAGGCATTATGAATGCCGACGCCGACGTAAAAGTAGAGGTAGTGAGCAAGCCCGGCCGGGAAACGTCGGTAGCCGGCAGTAGTTCCAGACCATCGGCAACAAGCGGCACGGCGACGACCACTCCGGCTGCCCGCCCGGCCAGCTACGATGCCCCTGCCTCTGCGCCTAAAGCGCCAACGGCTGCGCCTGAAGTTGAAACAGCGCCCCGGGGCGCTGCCGAACCGGCTGCCAAAGCCCCGGCGGTCGCAGCGACTGCTACTCAAGAGGCCGTCGATCGCCGCAACTTGGTGGGTAAAGACTTCAATGCCAACGAGGGGTTATATAAAATTGCCATTGAAAAGCCCGGCAAGGGCGACTTTGGCGTACAGGTAGGCCGCTACAACAGCTACGATAACGCCATGCGCCAGATCGCAGAGCTACAGTCGCAGTCGTTTTCTAACATCCTGCTGAGTATGCAGCCCGGAGAAAATAACCAGACCGTTTTTCGGGTCATTCTGGGGCCGTTCCCAACGGAGGCTGCCGCCCAGAGCTATGACCAAAGCCTGCGCCGCCGCTACCGCATCAACGGCTTTGTGGTGGGCTTAGCCGAATTGAGATAATGAATGACGCTATGGCGCTGCCTGCCCCGGAGGCCAAAGGGCATCCGGGGCAGGCAAGCGTTGTTATTTTACCGTCACTTTGCCATCCACTCCTTCAAAACGCAGAATGGCTTCGTTGCGATCAATGACTTCATAAGGCGTGGGGTCGTTGTGAAACTTCACCAAAGCCGTAGTTCCTGCCGGGGCTTTCACGTCAAAGCACACCTGATAGATGACCGTACCGGCGGGCACGCTTACGCCCCGAAGGCTGTCTTCAATCCAGGCGCTGGTGAGCGCGCCCTGAGCGGCTAAGCGGGCGCCAAAATCGTTGGCGTCTAAGCTTTTGAGGTTGAACTTGCCTACTTCCTTAAACTGGAGCTGGGCGGGATCCCACCGCAAGGAGTACTGCATACCGATGAGGTTATCAAAGCCTTTGGCGCTGATGTCAAGGCAGGCGACGCTGCCGCTGGATGCGCTGGCGCTGCCGGCCATGAGGGTCAGCGTTCGGTCGGTAGTAGTGGGCGTTTGGCCCAGAGCGGGTTGCGCGTCGTTGAGTTCGCTTACCGGAGTGAGTGCCGGATTGGGCGTGTTGGCCGATGTAGCAGTCGGCGTTGCGGCCATTTCCCGGGCGGCGGTCAGTGCTGCTGCCTGCTGTTCGGTAGGCTCCTGCCGGCATCCTGCGCCAAGCAGAATGATAAAAGACAGGGCATACATTGCTCTATTCATGCTAAATTGTTTTGGAATGTGGCAAAATTAGGGGTAATTTGCTAAATTATTCGATTTTGGCTATCATGCGCCATCAAAGCCTTCACGAGTATGAGAAAAATTTCCATTATCCATGTTCTGATCCTGGCCGCGTTGACCTCCTGCGTGCCGCTGCAGCGCTACAATGAACAAGAGCAAACGCTGCAATATTACAAGGCCGAATCGCTGACGGCGGATAGCCTGAGGTCGGCCAACCAGTTGCTGGTGACGGACAACGCTCAGACGGAAGCCGATCTCAGCGAAAATATGCGCCAGTTGGAGCGCCTCACCGCTACCAACGTGAGCCTCAACAAGAGCTACCAGGAAATGGTTACCCGCTACAATCAGCTCGTAACCCAAAACCAGGAAACGCTCAATTCCAGCAGCTCGGAAAACCTCAACCTGCAAACCCAGCTCGCCGAACGCCAGGCGGAAATCGAGAACAAAGAGCGCATGCTCAGCCAGCTCGAAATCCAGCTTCGCGCCCGCGAGCAGGAAGTGCAGCGCTTAGAAGGCGGCGGCAGTAGCGGTACCAATGGAGATAGCGCCAATAGTGGGATGGTGGCCCGCACTCCGGCTTCTTACTCGGCCGACGAGCAAACCCGGCTGAGCAAAATTGAGACCCGTATTGCTGCTTTAGAAACCCGCCGATTTGCCCTCATGGCCGATCTGGAGCGGGCCATGTACGGCTTTACCTCCAATGAAATAGGCTTCATGGAGCGCAACGGCGATATTGTGGTTATTCTCTATCAGGACCTGCTGGCCAACTATTCCGGTCAAAGCTCCGACATCCGCTGGCGGGATGCTCTTCAGCGCTTAGCCGATATCATTCAGCGGTATAACGACTTCAACGTGGCCATCGAGGGCCACGCTTATGCCGAAGGCAATGCCGACCGAAGCTTAGAGCTTAGCGTTACCCGCTCGGTAAATGTGGTAAAAACCCTCAATAGCTTTGGCGTGACGCCCAGTCGTCTGGCCGCTTCGGGCCGGGGCCAGAATTTGCCGCTGTACCCCAATGACAGTCCCCAAAACGTAGCCCGCAACCAGCGCACGGAGGTGATATTCATTCCCAACTGGCAGGATTTTTACCGCCTGCTGAAAGAATAGGCGCTAAAGCCGGGGCGCAGGGCAGGTTTTGTAAACCATTATCTCGGCAGAGCTATGTGGCAAATGCTGATCTGCATTCTTCCTCTTTTTTTGGGGCTCAGCGCTTTTCAGGCGGTGGCGGCCCAGTCGTGCAACTGGCCGCCATCGCCGATTACGCCCCCCAACGCCGACAGCCTCTATGGCATCGTTACGATCCCCGTAGTGGTGCACATAGTGTGGCGCACTGCCGAAGAAAACATCAGCGACGCTCAGGTTATCTCCCAAATCGAGGCGCTCAATCGCGACTATCGCTTAGACAACGACGACTTTGTCGCCGTATCTCAACCGCTCTTTCGCCAGATGGCGGCCGACATGGAGCTGCGCTTCGTGCTGGCCGAAACAGACCCCCAGGGGCAACCCACCAATGGCATCCTGCGCAGGGCTACGACTCTCGAAGCCATTGCCACGGCCTACGCTTTCGACGGCCGCCGACGGGTGTGCTACAACGAGCTGGGCGGTAGCGACGCCTGGCCTTCCCGTTGTTACCTCAACATCTGGGTAGCCGATTTTCCTTCCGGACTGGCGGGCCAGGCTACCCTGCCCGGCCAGGCGCCCGTCGCCGAAGATGGCGTATTTGTAGCGCCCGATCGCTTTGGTCAGACGGGAACAGCCCTGCCGCCCTACCATCTGGGGCGCACCGCTACGCACGAAGTCGGTCATTACTTTAACCTGCTCCATCTTTGGGGGCCTGCCGCCAACCCCGCCTGCGGTGAAGACGACGGGGTAGGGGATACCCCCTGCCAGAGCCTGTCCTACCTTGATCAATGCCCATTGGGGGCAGGCTTTACCTGCGGTACGCCAGATATGACGCAAAATTTCATGGGCTTGAGCCAGGATGCCTGCCTACTGTTTTTTACGCACGGCCAGAAGCGCCGCGTGCGGGAGGCTATAGCCAATTGGCGCAGCGGTTATCTCGATGCCTCCGCATGTATTACCGGCGTGGCGCCGGCGCCAACTCCTCTTCCTCCTGCGCTGCGCGTGAACGCCCGCTTAGACCCCGCGGGCCTCTGGATGGAGGTAGATACCCCCAACGCCTGGGCGGCCTGCCTTTTTGATGTTTATGGTCGCCGTATAGACTGCCAGGCGGGCTCAGGGCCTGCGTCGGGCCGACGACCTGTTGCGGGGCTTACTCCCGGAATTTACTTCCTCTCGGTAGCCGACGGGGTAAGCCGCACGGCAAAAAAGCTTATGTTTGCACCGTAATCCAATCTGACCAGTTAATAAATGCTATGATCAAGCTACCCATCGCAAACCAACTACCTCAGTTGCCCCGCCTACCTCTGGCGCTATTGCTGAGCCTTCCGCTACTCTTTTTGGCGGCTACCTGCCAACCTTCGTTGGTAAAGCGCACCGAAGGCCAGGTCAAACGCATTGAAATGAGCAAGGCGCCCTGCTTTGGCAGTTGCCCCGTCTTCAAACTTTCCATCTATGCCAACGGGATCGCCGTTTATGAGGGCGAGCGCTTCACCGAAAAGGTAGGCGTATACGCCAAAAAACTCGACCCCGTTGCCTTTCAGAGCCTCATCAAAGCTTTTGAAGAAGCCAACCTCTGGCAATACCCCAGCATCTTCCGCAGCGAGATACCCGACCTGCCCACCATTACCATCATCTGGACCGACGCAGAGGGCAATACCAAAGAAATAAAAGGCAAGGAAGGCCGCCCTCAGGAGGTAATTGAACTGGAGAATATGCTCGATAAGATCGCCGAAAGCAACAGCGGCTGGATACAGGAAGTAGGAGAGGGCAACGGTTTGCCCGCCGGCGCCATCGCCAACGAAATCATCGTTCAGTTGGCCCCCAATGTAGACCCCCAGGTATGGGTTATCCCCTACGGCAAGCAAAATCTGACACTCAAAGAGCCCATATCACCCAGCAGCAACTTTTGGTTGGTTACTTACGACAACAACATCATTCCGCCTCAGGAGATGATCGACTGGTTGCGCAAAGACCCCTACGTCATCTCGGCCGAATTTAATAAAACCGTGAGCGGCAGGCGCTAATGCCCGCCCCAAAAACGAACGACAGGTGTATACATTTGACCATGCAAAACGGGTGCGCTACGGCGAAACCGACCAAATGGGCTACCTCTACTATGGCCACTATGCCCAATACTACGAAATCGGCCGGGTGGAGATGCTTCGGTCGCTGGGCCTCACCTACAAAGAGCTGGAAGAAACCCACGGTATTCTCATGCCCGTTATGAGCCTGCAAATGCGCTATGTGCGTCCGGCCTATTATGACGAGCTCATCACCATACGCACCACCCTGCGCGAACTACCGGAGAAAACCATCACCTTCCACGTAGAGCTGTTCAACGAAGCCGGCAAATTAGTCAATGGCGGCTCGGTGAAACTCTGTTTTGTAGATCGCCGGCAACAAAAAACCGTGCCCCCGCCGGAAATGCTGCTGGAAAAACTGCGACCGTACTTTGAAAAAATTTAAGCTACCCAACTGGCAGGCCCTCCAACGGCGAATATACGAGCATCCCCTCTTGCTGCGTATCATCGAGTGGAGCAAGGTGCGCTCCCTACCCGGCTTTTTTAAGACGCCCATCTACGACATAGCCGTTTTTGTTTACGAAGAAACCAAGCGCTTCGACCTCTTCACCCGCGCCAACAGCATTGCCTTCAGCTTCTTCTTGTCGCTGTTTCCCAGCATCCTTATGGTATTTACTTTGCTGCCTTTCATCCTCAACATCGCTATGGCCTACTGGCCGGAGTTAGCGCATTTTAATACCATACTCGACGAAGAGATCCAGCGCATTATGCCCGGTCAGGCCGGCGAAATGCTCTTTACCTTCATCTACGACATCACCAGCCAGCCCCGGGTAGGCTTGCTGTCATTTGGCTTCATCCTGGCCATCTACTTCAGCTCTAATGGCATGTTGGCCATGATGCAAAGCTTTGAAAAATCCTACCACAACACCACCTTCAAGCAGCGCTCGGCCCTCAAAAAGCGCATCATCGCCATTGGTCTTACCGGGGTGTTGGGCTCGTTGGTCATTGCCTCGGTGCTGCTTATCATTCTCGGCAACCAGATTCTCTACTGGCTTAGCGACCTCATCCGATTAGCCGGCCTCAGCGTATTAGGCGTGGCCATGCTGCGCTGGGCGGTCATCGTATGCCTGTTTTACTTTGGCATCGCCTTCCTCTATCGCTATGGCGCCGCCACTTATCGCCGCTTTCCCATCTTCTCGCCAGGCACCACCTTAGCTACCGCATTGTCGCTGCTGTCCTCATGGGCCTTCTCCTTCTACGTCGACGAGTTCAACCGCTACGACAGCTACGCCAAGTTTTACGGCTCCATCGCCACCATCATCATCGTCATGCTATGGATACAACTCAACGCCCTGGTATTGCTGGTGGGTTTTGAGCTCAACGCCAGCATCGCCATCAATCGCGACCGCCGCCAGAGCGCTCCCTCCAATTGATTTTTCTTTTCTTTTTGGGGCCACCGCCGCGCCGCCCGTATAGCCGTCAACTCCATTGAGCGCAAACACAGGCGGCGCAGCGGCCGGGCTATCCGGTCGCAGGAGCTCCCTTTTATCCCTTGGCCGGGCGCCACGCTTCGGTAAGCCCGTGCCTGCTCCTGTCGGTCTGCCCCCTCTCTGACAACCACCAACGAGCATTCGTTCATCTTATTCAGCTAATGTGCGGGCGGAGCCTCAGAAAATTAGTTTCTCACCCGTCGTTGCTCCTCTTCCGAGCCGGAGCCATTGAAGCGCTGACGGCTAGAGGCCCCTCTGCCAAAACGGGCACTGAGAGACAGGGTAAGGGCGCGGGTGTCGATGCGGCTGTTCCAGTCGGCATCGGTTCGTTCAAGGTTGTTGATAATGCCGTCGGCGCGGCGGGTGTACAATATGTCGTTGGCCGCTAATTTGAGTGTCCAGGCGTCGTTGCGTAGCTTTTTAGCGACGGCTAAGTTGAGCGTGCCGAAGCTTTTGATGAGCAACTGGGCATATACGACATCGGTATTGTAGTTGGCGCGCAGTTCGCCGCTCCAGCCTTTGCCCCATTTGAAGGCATTGGTGAGAGACAAAAAGCCGTAGTAGCCGTTGGCGTCGAGTTGTTGGGTGTAGAGGGGGCTGCTGTAGGCGAGGTATCCGCCCTCGGCATAGGCTATGATGGTGAGCCACTTGCCTATGGGCAGAGTGGCATCTACCGACAGGCTTATGCTTTCACTCGTGCTGATGTTGCCGGGGCGGCTGTAGTAGATGCTGTCGCGTATTTCGAGGGTTTCATTGATGCCATCCGTAGAGCGGTTGTAGCTGAGGGTGGTGTTGATGGCGTTTTTGAAGGTATGGCTAAGCGATAGGTTGTTGGCATAGGTAGGCAGCAGATTGGGATTGCCGGCGTAGAAAGTAAACTTGTCGAGCGGGCGTATGAAAGGATTGAGGTCTTGAAAAAATGGCCGGTCGATGCGGCGGCCATAGGAAAGGGAGAGTACATGCAGGCCGGCCGTATCTACGCGCCACGTAAGGTAGCCTGTGGGGAAGAGGCTGGTATAGTCGCGAACGAATTGTTCGCCGGGGCGCTGCTCATTCCCCAACTGGTTGCCTTCCAGGCGAGTGGTTTCAGCGCGCAAACCTGCCTGAATATCTACGCGACCAAAAGTTGCGGAATAGTTCAGGTAAGCGGCATGTATCCACTCATCGTAGAGGAAGCGATTGCTGAGGTTATAGTCGATGCTCGTCACACCATCGATGGTATTGTTGTAGGCGGCTTCGTTATCGGTTTGGGTGAAAGCGGATTTCCAGCCCAGATCGATTTTGGCGCCCCGCGCCAGCGCACGGGTATAGTCGGCTTTAGCGGCAGCTATGGAGATGTTGGAGGGTAGGCGGCCGTCAATGCGGTCGTTGTAGGTTAGCTGGCCGAGGTTGTCGAAGATGTCATTGAGGAATACCTGATTGGCATCGGCATTGTAGACGACATAGTCGGCATCGAGGATAAAGCGACTGCCCCGGTCGTCGAGGTTGCGGCGAAAGTTGAGGTTCAGGGCGGCGTTGGAAAAGGTGTTTTCTTCCGTATTGTCGGCTAGTACCGTTTGTACGAGCCGTCCGTCGGCGTCGCGCAGTCGGGCGGTATTGTCGGTATCAGAGCCGCTGGGATTGGATAGCCCCCTGACAGACAGGCCGACTACGGTATGATCGGAGACGTAGTAGTCGAGGCCCAACTTGGCGCTGACGCTTTGGCCATAGGGTTTTATGTAGGAGTTTTGATTGAAGGAGGAGGCGGGGCTGAGATCTGTATTTTTATAATAGCGGTTGATGTTGAGATCCTGAAAGCGATTCATTAGGCCTGCGTTGAGGTTGGCGTATGCGCTGATTTTGCCCTGGTTGAAGTTGAGGTTCAGGCTATTGTTCGAGCGGGTGTAGCGGCCTTGGGTAGCATTGAGGTTGATGTTTCCGTTAAAACCGGGGGCTTTATTGCGCCGGGTAATGATGTTGATGACCCCTGCATTACCGGCAGCTTCGTAACGTGCCGGTGGGTTGGTCATGATTTCAATTTGTTTGATGCTGCCTGCGGGTAGCGAGCGAAGGTAGTTTTGTAACTCTTCGCCACTGAGGTAGGTGGGTTTGTCGTCGATGAACACCTGTACCCCTGCCCGACCGCGCAGCAGTATGGCGCCATTGGGGTCGAGCGATACGCCCGGCGAACGCTCTAAGGCTTCGAGGGCGGTACTGCCGGCATTGGCGAGCAGCGCGTCGACATTAACAATGGTACGGTCGGCTTTACGCTCAATAAAAGGGGTTCGGGCGGTTACGGTTACCTGCTCCAACAGGGCGGCGTCGGGTTGTAGTTGCAGGTTGGGGTAGGCGATGGCAGTGGCGCCTACCGTTACAACGGGCCCGGGCTGGCGGGCATAGCCCACAAAGCCGGCTTCGACGAAGTAGCTGCCAGAGGGCAAAGCTTCAAAGCGATAGCTGCCGTCGGCCTCGGTGTAGGCAGCGGCAAGGATGAGGGTGTCGCCGGGGTTTCTAAGCAGCACGGTAGCCAGCTCGACAGGGGCATTTTTTTCATCGAGAACAAGCCCGGCAATCAGGCCGGCAGCCTGAGCTGAAATGGAGGAACAAGCCAGCGCACTGGCGGCTGTGAGGAGGATAGTAAAAGCCGGGTACAGTTTCATAGCATTTAGTGGTTGAGGCACTAAAGCTACTGTACGCTTAGGTAACCCTTGGCATAAGGCTGCGAATGGGCCTTAGTAAGCTGCGAATGAAGGTATTATTGGCTGTGGATCACCGACAGATGCCGATGATCCACAGCCTTTTTACTTTAAACATTAAGACCCCTTGGGCGCTACAACTTCAACCCATTCGCCGGCGGAGTTGGCGTAGATGGAGTTGTCGTACATGGCGGCGCAAGTGACGGCAGGCAGGTAGAAGCGACCGCGATAGGCGGCGGTAAGCGATACGCGATAGGTGTGGGTGGCTCGTTCGGGCAGATCGAAGAAGGTATGTACGCGATCATCGCGGTAATCGCGGTAGTCCATACTGCTCTCAGCCTGAGCGGAAAGAGCATCCATACGGGCATTGCCAATCTCCCAGCCGGAGGGGAAAACCTGGCGAAGCGCCATTTCCGGGAACGGATAGGCCAGCGCAGCGGGGTGTACTACCGTCACCTCGGCAATGAAGTCGGTACCTTGAGGCAGAGCCGCCACGTTGATGGGATTGCCCTGAGTATCGGTATAACGCACGCTGAGACGGAGGTTGCTCGACCGGGGTTGCTCTTCGCCGGTAAGGGGCTGCCCTTCGGTGATGATCGTGACGAACAGTTTCTGCCGGCTGGTATTTTTGACCTTAATGCTGCGCTGTTGGCTATTGCCGGGGTCGCGGAGTTGCACCTGCATGAGAGGGCGGTCGGAGTTGCCGGTTACGAGCGATTGGCCCTGATCCTGATAGCTGAAGGAAAAGCTGCCGCTGGTTTCAGCCTCGCCTACAAATTTGCTGATGGCCATGAGGGCGAAGGCCGTCTCCTGGGTGCTCATCCAGGCGTCGGCATTGAGCTCTTTGGCCAAGCGCTGCACCAATTGGCCGGCGCGTTGCTGATCTTTGAGCAGCAGCAGGGCTTCGAGTATCATGGCCCGGTCGCGGGTATCGGAGCCATAGGTATAGAACAGCTCGCGGTAGGCGGGCACATCGGCGTCGAGGTTGCGGATGAGCTCACGGGACGGCTCACTTTGGCCTGCGAGGGCGTAGGCCGCGGCGAGTCGCCAGCGAGCGGCTGCGCCGAGCTTGGCCTGGGCTCGCAGTTGGTTCATAGCGCCCAGCTCGGGTTTGCGGGCCAGCGCTAAGGTATAAAGGCGATAGGCCTGACTAAGCTCATAGCTCTCACGGCGCACATAGCCCAATTTGGCTAAGGAGGGGTCCCATTTTCTGGCGGCAGCCTGTTGGAAACTGATCCAGCGGTCAAGCATGGCCGGGGGCAGGTTGTAACCCATGGATTGGGCTTCTATGAGGAAGTGACCGGCATAGGAGGTGGCCCACTGATCGGCCTCACCGCTGCCGGGCCAGTAGCCAAAGCCGCCTCCCGCCACTTGAAACTGCGACAGTCGGTTGATCCCTCCACTGATGTTGCGGGGGATTTTTTCTTTCTGGCTTTCGGGCAGGTCGATGAGCTTGGCCAAGTACAACTGCGGGAATGCGCCCGACAGGGTTTGCTCCAGACAGCCGTAAGGGTATCTGGTGAGGTATTGCAGCCTCGACCCTAAGTTGATGGGCGGCATATTGGCTACTTCCAGCGTGGCGGAGCGGTCGCCGGCTGTGCCAAAATACTGGTAAGACAGCGTGGTTTCCTGACCCGGTTCGAGGATGTAGCCGGCCGTGCGGCTTAGCATGGGGTTGGGGTTGCGCACCTGTATTTCAATGTCTTCGGTGGCGCGCTCGCCGGCGCCTTCGGCCACGATGCTAAAGCGGGCGACACCCACATTTTCCCCTACGGCTAAGTTGAAGCGTACGAGCTTATCGCCAGGACGGCTGAAGCTCACCGACTGGCTGGCGCCGCCTTCGATGCGCACTAAGCCACTCTTTTCTTCCAACCTCACGGTGGCGCTGCGCACTTTGCTGGTAGTAGCAAAGACACTGACGGGCAGTTCGAGGGTTTCGCCGGGGCCGAGTACCCGGGGCAGGGTAGCCAGTACCATCAGGGGTTTGCGTACGGGCACGCTCTTTTCGGCATTGCCATAGGCGCCGCCTTGCTCGGCTACTACCATCACCCGCACAGCGCCGATGTAGTTGGGCAACCTTATTTTATGGGCTTTGCGCTGCCCTTTGGCCAAGTGGAAGGGGCCAAGGTGAATGACTACCGGCTTGAAGCGGTTGGCCTTATCGGCATCGGGACGTTTAACGGTGGCGCCGTCGCCGCCTATACCCAATATACGGGCCATCTGGCTGCCGTGAGCGCCCAACACCTGATCGAATACGTCCCATGTTTTTACCCCCAGCGCTTCGCGGGCGTAGAAGACGCCCCAGGGATCCGGGGTTTTGAAGTTGGTGAGGCCCAGCAAACCTTCGTCGACGATGGCGAGGGTATACGACATTTCGCGGCCTGCATTTTCGCTGACGGTGATGGTCGTTTCCGCTTCGGGACGCAGCTCTTCGGCCATAGCAATGCGGGGCTCCAGCCGGGTGGCGGGGTCTTCTACGGCTATGGGAATGACGCCGTACAGGCGTATTGGCAGGTTGTTTTCGGCCTGGCCATGAGGCTGTATGTGCATGACGTGGGCATAGACGGTGGGCGCCATGCCGGAAGCTGTTTTGAATGTATAGGTATTATCGCCGGCTTTGGCGTCCATCCAGTGCGCTTCGATGACGCCTGAGCCGTTTTCGAGGGTTACGAGCACACGCCCATCCTGAGCTGCCGGAATGGTGAGTTTGACGGTTTCGCCGACATTGTATTTTTTCTTATCGGCGCTAAACATCATCATGGCGGCTTCATCGGGATATTGTTCGTCTTCGCCGTACCAGGGATAGCCGGCGTAGAAGTAGTCGCCGGAGCAGTGGCCGCTTTCGGTATCGCAAACGCGCACTAAGTAGCGGCCCCATTCGCTGACGGTGGCAGACCAGGCTGCTTTACCGTCGCTGCCGGTGGTCACTTCCTGCCGGCTGAGTGCGTCCATGTGTGTGGCATTGTTGTATTGGGATACGTCTTCGCCGGTTTCGTCCCACCACCAGCGCCATTCGAGGCGGTAGAGGCCTACGCTGAGGCGGCGACCGGCTATGGGGCGCCCGCCGGCGTCAAGGAGGGCAAAGCGAAGCTGGGCCGCCTTATTGATGTCTACTCGCTTTTCGCCATAGCGCGAGCGCGGCAGGGCTACGCCGGCGTAGGCATTGTAGGGGTAGTAGGTAGCGTTCGACTGGTAGGTGCTGAAATCGCCGCCCTGTTCGAATACACGGGTGCGGAGGTTGACGGTCATTTTGCCGGGCGCCAGTTGCTCGGCAGGAGGATTGAGTTCGAAAGAGGCCTGGCCTTGTCCATTCAGATTGCCTTCAAACACGGTAGCAGGCTCTACGCTGAGACTGCGGGCGGGGTCGCTGAAGGAGTAATCTTCAAAACCTTTGAAGGAAGAACGATCTTCCCGGAAGTTGGCTTCTACATCGGCCTTTAGGTCAGACGCCGGCGCGCCATGCAGCCATTGGGCATTGATCTGGGCCTGGACGCCGCCGCGCAGGGCGTCGCCGGGGATGTTGAGGTTGATCTTGAGCCTGTTGGGTTTGATGGTTTCTATGCGCAGCGATTTTTCAAATACGGCGCCGCCCACTTTTACGCGGGCCAGCCAGATGCCGGTAGCATCATCAGGGCGGGTGCTGAAATAAAGCGGGTAAATGCGGCCCGTAGGCTCGCCTACTACGCGGCGTTCGCGCAGTTGTCCGCGGGCGTCTAAGAGTTCAAACTGAATGGGGTAGCCTGCCGGCAGGCGGGCGTTGCGGTCTTCGAGGATAAAGTTGAGGAAGACGGAGTCGCCGGGGCGCCAAACGCCCCGCTCGCCATATAGGAAACCTTTGAGGCCTCGCTGCGGGGTAGCCCCGGCCACATCAAAGCGGCTGAGTGAGAGCGATTCGCCGTCGGCTAAGCGAAGGTAGCCGCGTTGTTCGCCTTTCTGGGCTACTACCACAAACGGTTCTCTTTCGAGGGCTATGCGGGCTATGCCCTGGCCGTCGGTAGCGGCTTCGCCAAGCAGTTGGAGCTGGTAGTCGTAGAATTGTAGTTTTACCTGGCTTTCCGGTTGGGCTGTTTGGAGGTTGGTTACTACGCTGAGAAACGACTTGCCGTCGCCGCTGCCTTTGGTGATGATGCCTAAGTTAGACGACAGTACGTTGCGCTGCACAAAGCGGGAGCTGTTGTAGTAGGCGGCCTTACAGGGATTGTCGCGGTCCGACCAGTCGTAATCTTCGTAATAGCCGTCGATGCCGTACCACATATCCATAAAGCTCTCCTGGTGGGCCAGGTCGTCGTCGCTATAAGCATCGCTGATTTCCAAGGCGTCTTCATCAGAAGAGGCAGTCTGATCTTCACAATTGGTATAGGTGGAATATGTCTTTCGGAAGCCGATGCGCACCTGATAGATGGCTTTGTCGTCTTGCTTGAAGAGGGTACTCAGATCGAGAGCATAGCGATTCCATTCACCGGGATTGGCGTCGTTTCGGAGTTGTTCCAGCGGAATTTTTTTGCGCAGGATAACGCGGCCCACCCGGTGTAGGTCGTATTGGCCATCGAGGTCGTTGGTTTGGAGAAATTGGAGTATGTTGTTGTGGAAGATTTTGAATACTTCAATTTCTACGGCGTTGAGGCCTACGGCTTCAAAGGGGAAGAGCTGGCCTTCGCCCCCGCCGGGCAGGATGACGCCCCGGCCGGTGAGGCGCACCTGGGGTTCGTCGGTATCTATGCTGATTGGCCAGCGGCTGGCTTTGGCCATTCGCTTGCCCTCGGTATTGAGAATGCCCGGAGCGGCATTGATGGTCTGACGCCCGCGCAGGCGCTCCTGGGGGTAAGCGCGAACCGTCTGGCCGTCGATAACATAGCGCATGGCAGTGGCATTGCTCACGGTGATGAGCCCCTGGAGGTCTTGCTGAGGATCGAGGGGGTCGGAAAACTGGATTTCTAAGTAGGGGTCGGCGCCGGCTACGCTGCGGGCGCGGGTTACTTTAAAGTCGTTAAGGGCGGGTACCTCGATGGTGCGCTCGTCGGCTACGTCTACGTCGAGGGCGTCGCCGTTCCAACTGAGTTTGACAGCGCCCGGTTCAGCGCCCCGATCGATGCCTTTTACAGCGAAAGCATGCACCAGGCCTGCGGCGTCGTGGCTCCAGCTTACGGCCAGGTCGCGTCGGTTCTGGCGGGCTTTGAGCAGGCTTTCTACGGCTTTGGGGTCGGCCTCGTCGGCCGTAACAATGCTGCCTTTGAGGGTTTGCTTCTGGCGCTGGCGGGCGTCGGGGGCATAGAGCTCGTCGACGTGTACGGTATAGAACTGATCGCGGGTGCGGAAGTCAAACTCAAAGGCATGGGCGTCGGCGGGAAGGTTGTCGAAGAGGTCTTCCAGTTCAACGGCTACAACATATACCTGGCCGCTTTTGAAGGCCGGATCGGGGTCGAAGCGGATGGTATGGCGGTTTTCCCATACGGCTTTGCCTTTTACGGCGGGGCGGAAGGTGAGGATGGAGGCGCCGGCGGGCTTACCCACCTGGTCTTCAGAAACTACCTGGCTGGCAAATTGCACCCGGACGGGGGCATTTTTCGAGAGCAGACCTGAGGAGTAGGCATAAACATAAGCTTTTACGCTTTCCGGCATGGCCTCAGCGCGCTGGTCTTTGCGGCAGGAGGAAAGACCGCCCAGCAATAGCAGCCCGAACAAAAAGAGGGAGAACTGAAAACGCCGGACTTTGACAGGTTGGTGGGTGAACATTGGGATAATTTTAAGCACTTGAATGATTTTATGGATAATTTTATGCAAAGTGATAAACAGGATGATCATTAGGGTGTTGTAAGCGCATGGCTTGTAGGCAGTAATGGCAAACAGGCTCAAAAATTACCAATCTTTGCTTATGCCTTCCAAGCTGGCCCAGTTTCCGCTGCAAATTGTCGTCTTCCCCGGAGAAGCGTTGAATTTGCACATCTTTGAGCCCCGGTATCGCCAGCTTATCCGCGATTGCGAAAGCGATGGCATAACTTTTGGCGTGCCCACCTTTATGGACAACCGGCTGCGAAGCATAGGTTGCGAGGTACGCCTGACTTCGGTGGAAAAGCGATACCCCGGCGGAGAGCTGGATGTTCGCACCGAAGGTACGCGCATTTTTCGCATCCTTAACTTTGAACGGCAATTGGACGATAAGTTGTATGGGGGCGCAACGGTTGAATTTCTGGAACACGATACGGCGGAAGACGTCAGGCTCAATGCACTCATTCTGGATCGCATCCGGGAGTTGTTTGAACTCATGCAGGTCGATAAGCCGTTGCCGGAGGATGTTTTGTCATTCAGCGCTTATCGGGTAGCTCATTACGTAGGTTTTACCCTGGAACAAGAGTATGCGTTTCTTTCGCTTCTCGATGCGGCAACGCGGCAGCAATACATGATTGAGCATCTCAATGAGGTGATGCCCGTGGTACGCGAAATGAATACCATGCGAAAGCGCGCGCAGCTCAACGGCCACTTTAAGCACTTAGCGCCGCCCAAGATATGATTGCCAGCGGCAATCACTTTATAGCGCGTATCGGCAGGTTTTCGGCATACAGGTCTGGATAAACTCGCAGAACAAGCCTAGTCCTTTGGGGTATCATTTCGGCAGTAGAAAAAAAATGCCACACAAGTATACGGGTTGTTTTGGACCCTCGAAAAAACATGCTTAAGGTAGCTACCGCGGTTCAGTAATCCCCTTGTCTTCAAGAAGAAGAATTCCGTTGCCGAAATTGAGGCCCGCCTTAGTCGCGTTAAGTCACTCCTTAATTTGTCAAAAATGTAGAGTCAAACATTTGCCATACTTGCGCGGCATTGTTTTTTGCTCAGCGCTTGTGCCGAACGCAACAAAGTTAGGAAATGCCTTTGAAACCTGTTGCGCCGGGGGCATAAAAAATTGCAGCTTATTCGGCCTCGGTTTTGGCCTTTTTGCGTTCGGGTTTAATCTTGGCTACAGCTCCGCCTTCGCGTTCTTTCCGGTTTTTTTTCTGCTCGTTGTTGCTCTCGTACAGCACATAGTTTTCGTAGCGCAGGGGGTCTTTTTCGGCCCAGATGTCTTTGCCTATGTTGCATAGCGTGATGAGTTCCTGATACAGTTGATTGCCCTGTTCGGTGCGGCGCTCCACGGCAATATCGCGATCGGCAACTTTATCTTGCTGGAGGTTGAGGGCCTGCTCAAAATCGCGGGCGGCGTCGGCTACCCGTGAGATGGTGTTTTCGTTGAGGCCTACGTCGGCAAGGAAGTCGATCTGCTGGCGGGATACCCGCACTACGCGCCGGCCGCAGAAGAGGAGTTGGGCGTCGGTCATGTCGCCCATCTTGGCCGTGCCAAACTTGCGGTAGCGGCCGCTGCGGTTGTTGTATTTCATGGCCACGCGGGTCATCACACTGCGTATGGCGCCTTTGAGCCGCTCGGCAGCTTCGTTCTTTTTTTCCGTGAAGACCATTTGGTCGCCTACCATTTCATCGTCGTCGGGCAGTTGCCTGAATTTTTCGCACAGGGTGGCAAATGCCTTTAGCCGGTCGGGGCCATAACCATAGGCCTGAAACTGCGCTAAGTCCTGATGGGCAAAGCGCATCCGGTCGGCGCACTGCTGGTACAGGTCGGCATCGGGGATGTTGTACTGGCGGTTGAGGGATTGTTTCTTCATACGACAATGCGCCAGGTTTTTATCAAGGCAACTTGGCAATACAAATATAGTTGCTTTTTTTGAAATACAAAACGATAATAAATTTATGATAAAACATTTTTTACTCATTTATAATTTTCATGAAGAGAAGATCGTCGACTGCAAAATTTATACCAACCCGTTTGCCGCTCTCAGGCGACCGTTCCTGTTAAATGTTACCATTCCCTGTTGTGGGGATACCGTTCCCTGTGGAGGGGTGTCGTTGGAGGGGCATTCTGGTGCGTTCCCTAATTTTAACAGACCGTACACAATAAACCTGTTGCCGTTTGCCGGCTCATATATTCCACTTGCCGGTTATGTTGCGCCTTTTCGTAATTGGGCCTTGGGTTGGGTTGGGGGAGTGGCGAATAAGCGTACCTTTGACCCAACGACCCGAAGTAATAGCAACTATGTTTTTTCGGAGTTTTTAGGGTGCATGACCTGCACTAACAAATTTTGATCCCAACGAGTCAGAATCTCATGAGCGTATTGCGAATATAAACTGAAGTTTTTGTTTTGTCGCAAAACTCGATGCCCTTTTGCAAGGTGTGTCGCTCTAAGAAAAACACGCTAAGTGTCAGATGGAGAAAAGTAGAAGGAGGCTTGCTTTGTGCAAGCCTTCTTTTTTTTTTTGCACGGCCCTCCTCAACGGAGCGTGGCAGACAGGATGTTGTTTGGCGGAGGCGGCGGCCCGGCCTAGCGATGCGGAGCCGTGCCCGACCTCAGGAGGGCAGCCCTCAGGGCCGAGCGATGAGCGAGCGGCGCAGCGTAGCGACCCCGCGCAGGATGCCGACGGAGGCAGACGCCATGCGGGGTAGGCCCCGGGGAAAGGCAAACTATAAAATGTAAAATGGGAGAATGTAAAGGGCAAGCTGCCGGGGGCCGGACATGAGCCCGATACCCGGCAGCGGCGGCCCTTAGAGGGGGATGTTGCCGTGTTTTTTGCGCGGCAGTTCGCGCACTTTATTTTCGAGCATGGCAAATCCTTTGATGAGTTTGCGGCGGGTGTCGCGAGGGTTAATGACCTCGTCGACGAAGCCTCGGCCGGCGGCCCGGAAGGGGTTGGCGAAGGTGTCCTGATATTCCTTTTCCTTTTCGGCCAATTTGGCGGCGGGATCTTCGGCGGCGTGGATTTCGTTACGGAAGATGATTTCGGAAGCGCCTTTGGCGCCCATCACGGCGATTTCGGCCGTAGGCCAGGCGTAGTTGAGGTCGGCGCCGATGTGCTTGGAATTCATCACGTCGTAAGCGCCGCCGTAGGCCTTGCGGGTGATGAGGGTGATGCGGGGCACGGTGGCTTCGCTGAAGGCGTAGAGCAATTTGGCGCCATTGACGATGATGCCATTCCACTCCTGGTCGGTGCCGGGCAGGAAGCCGGGCACGTCTACAAGCACCAGCAGGGGTATGTTGAAGGAGTCGCAGAAGCGCACAAAGCGGGCGCCCTTGCGGGAGCTGTTGACGTCGAGGACGCCGGCTAAGCTCATGGGCTGATTGCCTACGATGCCGATGCTGCGCCCTCCGAGGCGGGCGAAACCGACAATGATGTTATCGGCGTAATTTTCGTGAATTTCGAGGAAGCTGTCTTCGTCTACAATACCCCGCACCACGTCGCGCATGTCGTAGGGGTGGTTGGCATTGGGGGGCATGAGGGCGGCTAAGTCGGGGCGGTATTCATCGCCGGGAGCGTAGGGTAGGGGGGCTGCGCGCTCCTCGCAGTTTTGGGGGAGGTAGCTCAGCAGCCGGCGCACCTTGTTAAGGCAGTCGATGTCGTTGGCGGCCGTGAGGTGGGTGACGCCTGATTTGGTGGCGTGGGTCATGGCACCACCCAGCTCTTCGGAGGTTACCTCTTCGTTGGTTACGGTTTTCACTACGTTGGGGCCGGTGACGAACATATAGCTCGTTTCTTCGACCATGACGGTGAAGTCGGTCATAGCGGGCGAGTATACGGCGCCGCCGGCGCAGGGGCCCATGATGGCCGAGATTTGGGGTACTACCCCTGAGGCCATTACGTTGCGGTAGAAGATATCGGCATAGCCGCCCAGCGAGCTTACGCCTTCCTGTATACGGGCGCCGCCAGAGTCGTTGAGGCCAATGACGGGGGCCCCGTTTTCCATGGCGAGGTCCATGATTTTGCAAATTTTTTCGGCATGGGTCTCCGAGAGGGAGCCGCCGAAGACGGTGAAGTCTTGCGCAAAAACATAAACCAATCGGCCGTGGATGGCGCCATAGCCCGTTATGACGCCGTCGCCGAGGTACACCTGATCCTGCATGCCAAAGTCGGAGCAGCGGTGGGTTACTAAGGCGCCGATTTCTTCAAAGGAGCCTTCATCGAGCAGGAAGTGAACGCGTTCCCGGGCGGTAAGCTTACCTTTTTTGTGCTGGCTATCGATGCGGTCCTGGCCGCCGCCCAATTGGGCTTCAGCCATTTTTTGTTGGAGTAGTTCTAATTTTTCTTGCATAGCGGCCAATTCGTTTGTCGGTTCTTGTCCGCTCGAAAAATACGGCAATTCCTGCATTCAGATCGCGGTGTGTGACAAATTTCACCAAAAAGTATCGGGCGACGGAAAGCGGCCGCGGTACTTTTGCAGGGTGTTTTCGATGATGCCGGCGAGTTCTTTTTCGAGCCCTTCGGAGACGGGGTTTGCGGTAAAGACCTGATAGTAAAACAGATATCCGTCGATTTCTACTCCTTTGGCCTTATCTTTATTTTTAACGGCCTCAAAGCGTTCAAATTCGTTTTCGGTGTAAAAAATCAGGTGGATTTGGCAGCCGCCGGTGAAGAATCGGTCGGCTAAGTTGTAGGCGCCCCGGCTGCGGTCTTTGCCGCGCTCAAAGTAGAGGCCGCATACTTCGTAGCGCGATTGGGCCTCTCTGCTTTCTAAAAAGGCGCGGGTATCGCGGGTGAAATTTTCGAGCTGGACGTGGGTTTTTTCCAATTCGGCGATCTGGAGCCTAATGTCGTTGAAATATTCGTAAAAAATCTTTCGGTGACTACCGGGCGCTTTGGCGATGCGGGGGTCGCTTTCGCAGCCGGGCAGCAAGAACAGGAGCGCCAGCAGGGCCGGTAAAAGGCGGTTTCTCATATAGCGTATTGTTTGGTGAAGTGGGAATCTGGCTTTTTGAGGTTTTGTAACACAAATATAGGTATTATGAGGCCCGGATCATCATCTGGGACGTCTCATTTTCTGATTTGGAGCGGGCAGGGCATACCGCTTCCACCCCTGCCCCGGGCCGACCACAAAAAAAGAAGGGCCTTCTCTCCGGAAGAGAAGGCCCAATAGTGGCAGGTGTGACGGAGAACTTTGATGCCCAAATAAATTCGGGCAAGTATTAGATGCAGGTCGGCCACAAAATGGATTGCGCTTTCCTGGCCAGGGCATCGGCACGGTACTACCTCAATTTATTGCCCTGCGTTCTCCGTTGGTTTTAGCCGCAATAAGTTGTCCTTTAAGGCAATCGCAGCGCGCATTTGAGCCGCCATCTTTGGTATAACAGATCTGGTGCTACAGACTATGGCTCCTTGGATTTCGCTATGCGAAGCCCGTCGGAACCCCATTTAACGAGCAAGCTGATTTCCCCCCCTCTAACTTGCACATTTACTTACCTAATCCCGATGGCGAACCTCTTTTGGCGCCTGCTGGATTATTCCTCAAAGGACTTTGCAAAGGTGGCAAGGCGCCGTCAGTTGTGGGAGCGCAGAAATACCCGATTGGTAAAAACAGGTATTTTTACGGGGTTTTTGTGTATAGGTACCTGTTTTGGGGTAGCGAGGGGTACAAACTGCGCAAAAGGGTTTATCTTCGTTGGCATTGTTTGACCAAATAAAAATCACGTACAATGAATTGGAAGATCAACTACTGGACGGTGCTTTTTGCATTAGCCGTTATCGGGCTGGCTTATCAGGCATTCAGCGGAGGTAAAGGAGGAGCGGCCGAACCAGAAGTTACGGCCGAGGTTGCCGATGTGCAAAACGACCCCAGTTGCCCGCCCTATCAAGATTATATGATCCCCGACTCTACTGCCAACGAACGCATCCTGCGCTATAAAAACAACTATGCCGGCAAAGTACAGGCCTTTGCTGAAAAAGAGTGCAACACCCTCAACGGGGGCGTTAGCTATTTTGGCCTCAGCAAGTGCGAGCTCGAAGACATTGCCCAGTACGACAGCGTACACGCCTATATGAGCCTCATCCCCGGCGCCCCTGGCGCTATGGATACCCTTGATCTGCTTTTTCAGGTGTTTGGCCAGCAGCCTGAGGCTGTTGCGCCGGCAGGGTATTACGATTTTACCAGGCCGTGTCCGCCTTGCCTTCCCCGGCGGCCTCGATAGATGAAATTATATGGAATCAACCCAGGAAATATGGTTTTGGTTTTCTGTCGCAGCTCGTTATTGTGCTGCGACAGGACTGTTGCTCCTTTTGATGGGCATCCGTCGGTTGCCCGGGGAGTTTTGGATACTATTCGCTTTTTTGATAAATGAGTTGTTGACGGAAGTGATAGCTGCTTGGCTATCAGACAGCCGGATCAACAACATGCCCCTGCTGCATTTGTACACTTTAGTAAGTTTCTGGTTGATTTCCTTTTTTTTTCGGGAGCTATTCAGGGAAAAAGAGCTTGTAAAGCAGTATTTTTGGCCCTACATGGCCCTTTTGACCTTACTGTTGGCCATCAACAGCATCTGGCTTGAGCCCTTAGACGGGTTCAACAGCAACGCCAAAGCCTTGGTACAGGTTCTGTTTATTTCCTATGGGGTGTATTATATGTTCGACGCCTTTGGCCGGATAGATTTGCTACAGCCACATGACCTTTCCATCAGCTTAGTGAGCACTGCGATCCTGATTTATAACGCCGGCAGCCTTTTTATCTTTATGTTTGCCAAGCTGTTGAACAACGGTTTGCTCTCCCGCGAGTCGCAGAGCGGATTATGGATGGTCAACAGCTTGCTCTATCTGGTTTTTCAATTATTACTGCTGCTTGCAATATGGGTACAGGTATTCAAGGCAACGAAATCCTCCTCCTGATTACGGTCGGGGTACTCATTATGTTGTTGCTGGCTTTTGCGCTGGTAGCCTTCTTTTTCTTATCGCAGCGCAAGTTAGACGACGAGCGCCGCACGGCCTATGCCCGCGAGCTGGCTCATCGCGAGCAGTTGCTCTACAGCAACCTTCAGACTCAGGAGGAAGAGCGCCGCCGAATTGCCAAAGACCTGCACGATGCCATTGGTTCTAAGCTCAATGTGTTACTCCTCAACCTGCATCGCCTGCAAAAACAGGCGCCGGCTACCCCGGAAATCGACGAAACCGTCAGGGAGATATTCCAGGTCATCCACACCACCATTGAAACTACGCGTCGCATTTCGCACGATCTGCTGCCGCCTACCCTCGAAAGCTTTGGCCTCAGCGAGGCCCTCAGCGAACTATGCGCCCAATACCGCCAAAGCGGCGCTGTCGATATCCAGTATCAGGTAAATGAAGAGGCCCCGGCGGCGTCGAATAAAACCGTCGACCTCAATCTCTTCCGGGTGGTGCAGGAGCTCTTGGCCAACTCTATGAAGCACGGCCCGGCTAAGCAAGTGCTATTGCAGTTGCAACTGCAAGCCGGCGGCTTACAACTGAACTATACCGACGACGGCCCCGGCTTCGACCCCAAGGCGCCCGGCTATCGCCCCGGCTTAGGCCTGCAAAACATCGAAAGCCGGATGCGTATGATCGGGGCTGAATTTCACATACAATCCGCTTCTGGCGCGGGGCTCCGGGCCAGCATCAACTACAAATCTATCGCATGATTCAACTCGCCATAGCCGATGATGAAGCCTTGTTCCGCAAGGGCATGATCGCCTTGCTTCAGGATGAGCAGGACATAACCGTCGTGTTGGAAGCCAGCAACGGAGAGGACTTACTCCGGCAACTTCGCACAACGGAAGTTTTTCCCGAGGTGCTGTTGCTCGATCTGAATATGCCCGAGCTAAACGGTATAGAGGCCTCCAAAATTATTCGGGAAACCTACCCCGATCTCAAGATCATTGTTCTTTCTACCCATTTTAGCAGCGCTTTTGTGCTCAATATGATCGAGATTGGGGCTGCGGCATATCTGCCTAAAAATACCGACCCCAACGAGGTGCGCCAAACCATACTCGACGTCGTATCCAATGGCTTCAGCTATAGCCAGAGCGTGATGGAGATCATCCGACAGAATTTATTACAGAAAACCCGCCCCAAGTTGCAGGCGCAACCCTTTGGCAGCGACCTGACGAACCGGGAAAAGGAAATCCTTCAGCTTATCTGCGAGGAGTTCACTACCGCCGAAATTGCCGAGAGGCTCTACATCAGCCCGCGTACCGTAGACGGCCATCGCAACAATCTCATGGAAAAATTAGGCTGCAAAAACGTAGCCGGCTTAGTGGTGTACGCCATCCAGAATGATCTGGTGAAGATTACCCCCCAACCTGGCGGATTTAAGTAGATAGCCCGAATGCGGATTGCTTTCACACCTTGTTTATCCTATCTTTACGGAAGTCATCGTCAAAGAGCCGGCCACAGCCCGATCGTTGAACAAAACGACGTCTTCGTCTTTTTCCTGCAATGCCATTGTATAGAGCAGGGGCAGGTAATGTTCGGCGGTTGGGATAGCCAGGTCAAAAGCCCTGCCTTGCGAGCGGAAGTGGATGAGCGGTGCATGATCGCCCGACCGGATGCTGCTTTTCATCTTTTCACCGGCCTCAATGGCCCAGTCATAGCCAAACGTTTCATCTAATCTTCTCCAATCCACCATGCCGAGATTATGTACCATGTTGCCACTGCCAACAATCAGTACGCCCTTTCGGCGCAAAGAAGCAAGCTCTTTGGCCAATTCATAGTGCCATTCGGGCCCTTGGCGGTAATCGAGGCTCATTTGGATTACCGGCACATCGGCATTGGGGTAAAGATGCTTGACGACAGACCATGCTCCATGGTCGAGACCCCATTTTTGATCCAGCCCCACCTCTGTTTTTTGTACCAGATTCTTGACCTCCTCCGCCAGCTCAGGATCGCCGGGAGCGGGATATTGGACGTCAAAAAGGGCTTGTGGGAAGCCCCCAAAATCGTGGATGGTGCGGGGCTGCTGCATGGCGGTAACAAAAGTACCGGGCGTTTCCCAATGCGCCGAAATACAGAGCACGGCATTGGGGCGCTGGATCTCGGCGCCTACCTTGCGGAAGCCGCTCACAAACTCATTTTCCTCGATGGCATTCATCGGGCTGCCATGCCCCAAAAACAGCACGGGCATCCGCTCTGTGGGCTTCAAGCCTTGGGCCATTTTGTTTAATTCGCTGATTTTCATTGCTGCACCGACTGCCGGCAGAATAGCCAATATTTTTAAAAAATCTTTGCGGTTCATGCCTGCTAATTTTCGAAGAATACTTTCATGTAGGATAAACCAAGTTATCGAAGCCAAAATTCATGAATTTTGGCTTCAAGGACTATAAAAACAACCCGGACCCGCGGGTAGTTGTCGCGAGGTCCGGGAAGCGGGAATTTTTAAGAAAATATACCGCGCATCGGCAGATTTTGTGCATTGACCTCGGGTTTGTCCGGGCCTATATGCACAAAGCCTGCCGGCGCAAGCTATAAATTTAGCGCTTCACTATCTGGCAGGTGGCTACCTTGCCATTGGCCTGGAAGCTGACGGTGTAGACGCCTGCGGGAAGGTCGGCGAGGCCGGTTTCGAACTGGTGATCGCCAGGGCCCGGGACGCCCTGAAAGAGCCTGCGCACGGGCTGTCCGAGGGCGTTATACAGGTCGATGCGCACCTTGCTGCCGGAGGGCAGGTCGGAGGGCAGGGTGTAGCGCAGCGTAAGCGGTGCGGTGAGCGGGTTGGGCGCAGCTGTGAGTTGGAAGTAGCTGGCAGCTACGGGCTCCTGCGTATTGGTGATCAAGCCTAGGTCCTCGATGTCTACGCCAATGTAATTGATGTAGTTCTCGGAGGCGGCATCACTATCGCCGCGCACGGCGAGGCCCGGCTGATAATCCTGCATATAAATGAGGTGTGCCTTATTGTTGTTGGCGTTTCGGGCTAAGGTGGGGAATACCCCTTCGATGAAGTTGGCCAGGTCGGGTTCTATGGCAATTTCGGGCACATTTACATCAAAGGGCGGCAGCCAGGTTTCGCCTCCGTCGGGTGAAGCCATCACATATACGTGGCGGTAGTGCTGGTTGTCGGCGGGGTCAATAAATTCCTCGCCTTCCATGACAGCCGAGTAGGTCACATACAGGTTGCCCTGAGCATCGATGGCAGCGCTGGGCATGGATGACAGCGAGTAGAAGTAAGTAGCGATGTTGGTAATGGCTGTAATGTTGAGGGTATTGTCGGCATTGAGGTCGAGCGCCCCGGTGATGGTGCGGGTGCTGTCTTCGCCAAACGACTCATTCCAGTAGGCTAAGCCGTTGGTGCCGGGATAGTAGGAGGTATTCCCGTCGGTGAGCTCTGTATCCGCTACGTACATACGGCCATAGAAGGCGTGTACCATGCCATCGTTGTCGATGAGTACTGTGCCGGAGTTGTCGGAGGTAAGGATGGCGAGCGTGTCGGGCTGTTCTTCGTTGTAGGGGGGTAGATCGTCGATGGTATAACCTTGGTCTGCCACGTACTTGAAGAGTGGGAAGTCGTTGACGATGAACTTAGTCCAGGTGCTGCCATTGTCTTCCGACTTAAACACCAACACATCGTCGAAGTCGTTGAAGACCCCGATGGCGATGGTTTCCCCGCGGGCGTCGATGTAGTAGCCATCGGGGGAGGAAGAGGTGGTGAAGGCGCTGTCGAGGCCGGGGATGATGGCGTCGACGATGTCCCAGTTGGCGCCTCCGTCCTGCGATCGGTAGTACAGTACATGCCCGTCGATGCCGGCATAGAGGGCGCCGCTATTGGCTACGGGGGTAGTTACGGCAATGACATGGATCGACTGGCCGTTGGCGCCGCCCACAGCAGCGCGGGGCCAGAGCAGGCCCGGAGGCACAGCAGCCGGAATGTAAGATTCCGTCCAGGCGCTACCGCCTACCGGACGACGGATGACGAGCAGGCGGGAGTCGCCGGTATGGGCTACGGAAAACTCCTGGCCGTTGGCCGTGATAACGTGGTTGGGCCAGCCGGTGCGCACCGATTCGGTGCGGGCGGCGGGCTCAGGGCCCCAGGCGCCTCCTGTAGTGCGGTTGTAGGCAGTGCCTCGGTCGGGAGAGCCGGGCAGCGGCTCGCCGCCTTTGGTCCAAACGCCAAAGATGTTGCCTGAATTATCGGCGTTGATGCGCCGGCAATTGCTGCCATTGGTCTGGAGGTCATAAACCGTTGAGCCAATGGTAATCTCCTGAGCGGTGGTACGGAAGCGCACGCCGGAGGGCGCGCTTGCCGGCGGCGGGGTTGTGGGCGCAAAGATGGTCGACTCGGTCGGCTGCCCCGTGTTGCTCAGGTCGTTTACCCGATGCCGGTTGTAGATGGCAGGGGCTTTGAGCCCTTCTGGCGTAGCCGGCAGACGATAAGCTTGAGCGCTGATGTGTACTGCGCTAAGCAGTATGCTCAAACACATAAAAAAAGTAAAAGCTTTTTTCATCATTAAGTGGATTGATGTGGAAAATGTAATGAATTACGTAAAAGTAAAAAAAAGGATAAATTTTTGCAACACCCTTTTATTTTCTAATGATGGTCTGTGTCGCCTATACCTGTATTTTGTGCTGATTTGTCTACCGAATGACGCTATTGGAGATAATCGTTTTGTGGTGTTGATATACCACGCGTCGGGAGGTTTTGTGCATAGCGCCCCGGATAAATACAGGGATTTGTGCACAAAACTTGCCAGCGCAAAACCATAAGAGCACAGTTCGATATTGGACAAGGGGGCGCAGCGGTATGGGCAGCTACCCGGCGGCCCCTAAAGGACGCCGGGTAGCTGCCCATAATAGCGGAGCACCCGGCGCCGCCCGTGCTGCTATTGGAAATGAATGACAAGCGGCGTGGCCCCAAAAAGAAATCACCCTTCCTCTTCGCCCCAGTCGTACCAGCCGGTTTTGAAATCGTCGATTTCGCGGCGTTCTTTTTTGGTGGGGCGGCCTGCGCCCCGGTCGCGGAACTCGCCTCCGGCTTTTCCCACAAACCAGTCTTTGTATTTATTGAGTTCTTCGGGGGGCGTATGATCGGTATAGCAGGCCTGAGCAATGGCGGCGCCAACGCGTTTTTCGATGGGTTCGAGTACTTCGAAGAGGAAGTTAAAGCCATTTTTGGACACGGCGATGCGGTCGCCTTTTTGCACCAACTGAGAGGCTTTCACGGTGGCGCCATTGACTTTTACGCGACCCGCTTTGACGGTATCGGTGGCTAAGGTGCGCGACTTAAAGATGCGCACGCTCCAGAGCCATTTATCTATGCGAACTTTGCCGGATGGTAGCTTATCGGGCATACAACGGGGCTATTTTTCTTTTTCGAGGGGCGGGTAATCGAGGTTCATCTTTTCGAGGGCGTCGAGGACGATGCCGGAAACGAGATAATCGCGATACCAGCGTTGATCGACGGGGATGATGTGCCAGGGGGTAGCGCTCCAGTTGAGGACGTCTTCGTAGCAGCGCATGTATTTATCCCAGTGTTGGCGTTCCTGCCAGTCGCCAGGGTTGTGTTTCCAGTGCTTTTCGGGTTCGTCTATGCGTTGCTGGAGCTCTATGGCCTGCTGCTCGTAGGAGATATGAAGGAAGAACTTGAGTAGGACGGTGTTGTTGTCGGCCTGTACCAAATCTTCAAAGGCATTAATGGCGGCCATGCGTTGCTTTACGCGGTCTTCGCTTATCCAGCCATGTACGCGCTGGATGAGGATGTCTTCGTAATGGGAGCGGTTGAAGATGGCGATTTCACCTTTGGCGGGCATTTGTTTGTGTACGCGCCAGAGGAAGTCGTGGGCAAATTCTTCTTCGGTGGGTTTTTTGAAGCTGTAAGTGCGCAGGCCATAGGGGGCGCACTGGCCAAAAACATTGCGGGCGGCGCCGTCTTTGCCACTGCCGTCCATGCCCTGAAATACGATGAGTAGGGCGTGCGAGCGGGCTGCGATGAGCACATCGTGGAGCTCGGCAATGCGCTTGACGCGCTCTTTGACTACGTCTTTGGCGTAGCCTTTATCGAGGTCGTCGGGGGCGATGGTAGCGTAGTCGGCCAGCTTGATGGCAGAAGACATGGGCGTTTGTTTTAGTGAGGTATGAGCGAAATCAGATGCGCATACGGCTGCGCTTGACGAGGTATTGCTGGAGAATGGGCCTGAACCCCTGATGGATGTCGGCCTCTACAAAGTCGATTTTGTATTGAAGGCAGCGCATACGGAGCTCGTGGACGTATTCGGCTACTTGCTTCACGTAGTGGTCTTTAACTTGGTGGGGCTGTAAGCGCAGGCGCTCGCCGGTTTCGATGTCAATGAAAAGGTAGGGGCGATTGTCGTAGGCGAAATCGATTTCTTTGGATTTATCGACGGTATGGAAGAGCACCACTTCGTGTTTGTTGTATTTGAGGTGCTGGAGCGCGGCGAAGAGTTGGTCGATGTTTTCTTCGCCTTCAAACATATCGCTGAAGATCATTACCAATGAGCGGCGGTGGATGCTGTCGGCAATTTCGTGCAGGGCTTTGGCGGCTTGAGTAGCCTTGCTTTCCTGGGGTTGGGCTAATATTTTTTCGAGGTAGGACAGGAGCAGGCGGTAGTGGGTGGTGCTTGACTTGCAGTGGGTGTGGGTTTCGATGGTTTCGTTGAAGATGCTGAGGCCGAAGGCGTCGCGTTGGCGTTGCAGCAGGTTCATGAGGGAGGCGGCGGCTAAGGCCGAAAAGCGCAGCTTATTGATGTAGTCGTCGGTATTGGCCGTCACTTCCGGGAAGTACATGGAGCTGGAGGCGTCGATGACGATCTGGCAGCGCAGGTTGGTTTCTTCTTCGTAGCGTTTGGTGAACAGCTTGTCGGTGCGGCCGTATACTTTCCAGTCGATGTTTCGGGTACTTTCGCCCGGGTTGTAGAGGCGGTGTTCGGCAAATTCTACGGAGAAGCCGTGGAAAGGACTTTTGTGAAGCCCTATGATAAAACCTTCGACTACCTGGCGGGCCAGCAACTCGAGGTTGCCCATTTCCCTCACCTGCTTGCTGTCTAATGCGTACATGAAGTAATGCTTAAATGCGGGTTACCAACTCAAATGCAGAGCCCCCACCCGTGGGGGCGAGGGCTCAAAGTAGTTATTTTCGGGGAATGCTCAAAGCTGAGCCTCGATTTTGTTTACGAAAGCCTGCTTGGAGGCTACGCCTATCTGACGGTCTACGACTTCGCCATTTTTGAGAATCAGAACCGTAGGGATGTTGCGGATGCCGTACTTCATCGAAATTTCGGGGTTGGTATCGACGTCAACCTTGCCTACCACTACTTTGCCCTTATATTCTTCGTGCAATTGCTCGATGATGGGCGCAATCATGTGGCAAGGGCCGCACCATTCTGCCCAAAAGTCAACAACGGCTACGCCATCAATGTCCAGTGCCGTTTCTTTGAAGTTACCATCCGTTAATACCAGTGCCATTTTTTTAGCAATTTTAGCGTTAGCTTAATGCAGATACATTTGTGCTTTGTTCGGTACTTTGCGTCGCCGTATAGCGGCGCCAACTTCCGATAAGCTTTTTGTAAACACCGCGAAGGTGAAATCGGTTGCAAAGGTAAACACAATTCAACGTTATGCCCAACTCCTTGTCGGCTTTTCTGCGCTTCCACAAGCGCGCGGGTTTTTGGTTGCTGGCAGCCTTGGCGTCGCTGGCGCTGCGTGCTTCGCTTAGCCCCCGGCAAATAGAACAGGGGTACAGCCGCGGGCTGTTTCAGGGGGTTCGGGTAGCCATCGACCTGCTTACAGCCTGGTTTCCGATAGCCCTGGCTTATGTAGTGGTTCCGCTGTTTTTATGGTTGGTGGGGCGGGGCGTCGTGCGCAGTTGGAGGCGCTATGCCGGCTGGGGCTGGCGACTGGCTTCGCTGGGCGTGGGCGCCTTGGGTGTGCTGGGGGCTTTGGTCGCTCTTTTTTTATGGCTGTGGGGCTACAACTATGGCCGCGTGCCTATGGAAAAGCAACTTGGGCTGAGCAAAGACGATACCCTCTCACTCGACTACCTGTTGGGCATACTGGATACCGAAACAGTGGCGCTGACCCAGCTTCGGGCCGCCATTCCCGGCGCGCCCGCCGATAGCGCAGCGCTAACGGAGCAGCATTTTCCATCCGATATGGAAGCCCGGCTTTCGGAAGGCTTAGAGGCCGTGCTGGCGCGCTATGGCTATCCTGTGGCAGGGCGGGTGCGGGCCCGGTTGGTGCGGCCCAAGGGCATCTTTTTGCGGTTCAGTTCGTCGGGTTTATACCTGCCGTACTCGGGCGAAGGCCATGTGGATGCAGGCCTCATTACCCTCCAACACCCTGCGGTGATGGCCCACGAAATGGCCCACGGCTATGGCTTTGGCGACGAAGGCGTATGCAGCTTTTGGGCCTATCTGACCTGCTATGAGGCCACCCACCCGGCCTTAGCTTACGCCGGCCGACTGTCGTACTGGCGCAGCTTGGCGGCCATCTTCAAACGCCACAGGCCCGGGGAATACACAGCCTTCCGAGCAGGACTGCCTCCGGGTATGCAGGCCGATCTCGACGCCGTCAATGAAAATCTGTTGGCTTACCCCGACTTTATTCCTGAAATACGCTACGCGGCCTACGACGCCTACCTCAAGGCACAGGGGATAAGCGAAGGCATGCTCAACTACGGCAGCGTCATCGCGTTGGTGGAAGCATGGCGCCGGAAGCAGCGCCGGTAAACCTTCGTCAGAGCCTGTTTTGGTTGATCATTTCCAACAGCTCGTCTCGGTAGTTTTTGCCCACGGGCAGGTGTTTGACCTGGCCTTTTTCATTGACCTCAATCATGTTGCCCACGATGGCGTCGATCTTGTCAATGTTGACGATATACGAGCGGTGGATGCGCCTGAATTTGTCGGTCGGAAGCTTGTCTTCTAAGCTCTTCATGGTCTGGAGGGTAATCACCCGGCTGTTGTCGAGGCGAATGATGACGTAGTCTTTTAGCCCTTCAATGTAGATGATTTCATGGAAGTTGACCTTGATGAGCTTCTTGTCGGCCTTGACGAAGATGTAGTCCGGGCTCTCTTCTGCATTGGCTTCCGAGGCTGGGGCATCCGCTTTTTTGCCGGCATTGATCTGCTCCACGGCTTTGTTGACGGCCTTGAGGAAGCGGTCCAGCGAAATGGGCTTCAACAGGTAGTCGATGGCGTTGAGCTCAAAACCATCAAGGGCATAATTCGAGTAGGCCGTAGTGAATATGACCTTGGGCGGGTGCGAGAGCGACCGCAGAAAATCGGTGCCCGTAAGCTGGGGCATTTGGATATCCAAAAACATCAGGTCGACGTTGTGCTGCTTGAGGGCCTCATTGGCTTCAAAAGCATTGTTGCATTTTTGCACTAAGCGCAACTCCGGCATTTTTTCGATGTAGGTCTCCAGCACGTCTTGTGCTAAGGGTTCATCGTCGACAATGATTACATTGATCATCTTACTTTGGCTTTTGCGACGGTAATATCCGTCATATTAAGTCAATTGTCAAGCTCACGGCATAGGTTTTTGGGCTGTCATTGACAGATAAGTCGTAGTGGCCCGGATAGAGCAGGTCGAGGCGGCGCCTGACATTCACTAAGCCGATGCCGCCGCTGCGGCGTCCGCTCTCGGGATGTAGTACAGGCTGGCCCTTGGTATTTTCGATAAAAAATTCCACCCTCTGGTTGACGACCTTCACTTTAGTATGCACAAAACCCTCTGTAATCTGGTGGTTGATGCCGTGTTTAAAAGAGTTTTCCAAAAATGGAATGAGCAACAGAGGCGCTATTTGTTGGTCGCCGACCTCGCCTTCCACCTCAAATTTTATATCTATGCCGGGGTGCTGCCGGAGTTGCTCCAGATCAAGATAGTTTTTCAGATAGTTGATCTCTTTGCTCAGCGGCACCTGCTTTTCGTTGCATTCATAAAGCATGTAGCGCATCATCTCCGAAAGCTTGATGACAATGTCGGGCGCTTTGTCAGATTTGCGCAAAGTGAGGGCATACAGGTTGTTGAGGGTATTGAAAAGAAAGTGCGGATTGATCTGGCTTTTCAGGAAGTTGAGTTCCGATTGCATGGTCTGGGTCTGCAACTCCTGCCGCTCGCGCTGTTGCCGGAACCAATCGGTAATGATCTTGAGCACAGAGGAGCCCGAAGCGATAAAAAACGACAGCAAAAAGTATAAGTTGAGGTGGCTCAGCAACTCCTGCTGCAACTGCGGGTAAGCCGAAAATTTCAGGTACAATACCATGATGCGCAAGGGGGTTACAATCAGCGAGGCCGCCATCAGCAGCAGTATGTATTGCAGGTAGTGCCCTTTGGCTAAGTAGTTGGGCAGCAGGTATAGCAAGTTAAAATAAACGATAACCAAATAAAAAGCAACGTTGACCAACTCATTGGAAAGCGTAAACCAAAAGCCCATGCCGTGATCCTCAAACCGCATTAAAAAAGCCAACACCATCAGCCAAAACAGGCTGTGGTAAGTAACTCGGCGGGTGAGAAATCGCATCACCCGACTCCATCCTCTCGGATTGACGTATGCTGTAGACATGAAGCCGGTTGTTTTTCCTGTGGCGCGCTTCAGAAATTGAGGCATCCGAAGTTGTTAAGCGCTTCCAAAAGTAAACCTTCCGCGACCAAGGTAGCTATTTTTTGGATGAATATCCGGCGGTTTCCGAAATACGCACTACCGGGCCGGACGAAGATGCCGCTGCTTCCCTCAACCCTGGCCTGCTTAGGGTGTTTATGCTTTAGCAGGAAAACAACCTGATGCAAGACCATAAACAAACATGAAAGAGATCAGAGAAATTATAGCCGCCTATGAAACCGCCTCTGCCCGCGGCCTTAAAACAGCCTTAGCTACCGTTGTGCGTGTTGAAGGCTCGGCCTACCGCCGCGAGGGCGCCCGCATGTTGGTTGCCGCCGACGGCCGCCTCACCGGCGCCATATCCGGCGGTTGCCTCGAAGGCGACGCCCTGCGCAAGGCCCTCCACGTTATCGCTCAAGACAAAGCCATGCTCGTTACCTACGACACCAACGACGAAGACGACGCCCAGGTAGGCGTACAACTCGGCTGCAATGGCGTTATCGACATCCTCATCGAACCCATACACGATTACCTGCCCAACAACCCCATTCAACTGCTTCGCGAAGCTGTCGGCGAGCGCCGCGCCTCCCTCTTGCTCACCGGTTACAATCCCCTCAACCGCGCCGCCGCCCAGCCGGGTACCCAACGCTGGAACCCCTCCGATCCGGCCCCTGCCGCCTTAACCGAGGCCGCCGCCAACTGCCTCCACGAGCGCCGCCATGCCGTTGTTGGCCTGCCCGACGGTAGCGCCGTGCTCTTAGCTTATCTGCCGCCTGCCCCCGCCCTCGTCGTATTTGGCGCCGGCAACGACGTCATCCCCGTTACGCGTATGGCCGAAGTACTGGGCTGGGTTTGCACAGTTGTCGACGGCCGCCCCGCACTGGCGCGCGCCGATCGCTTTCCCGCCGCCAGTCGCGTGCTCGTGGCCAAGCCCGCCGAAGCGATGGCCCATTTGCCTTGGGACGACCGCACCTACGCCCTCCTTATGACCCACAACTACAACTACGAGAAAGAGTTACTCCCCGGTTTACTGGCCCTCAACCTACCTTATATAGGTATACTTGGCCCCCGCAAAAAATACGATCGACTGCTCAGCGAGCTGGCCGAAGAAACCGATTTTCACCCCACCGCAGCTCAATTGGCTGCCGTGCACGCACCCGTAGGTCTCGACATCGGGGCCGAGGGCGCCGAGGGCATCGCACTGTCCGTCATGGCCGAGATACAAGCCGTCATCACCGGGCGGGAAGGCGGGCATCTCCGGCTGCGCAACCGACCCATTCACGGTGGGTAAGATGGGTTTTTTTAGGGCGAATCCCCCGGCCCATAGTCATCTTGCCCCAACCTTTGCCGCTACTTCAGGGCCGGGGGTCGGGCTATCCGCTCTTATGGGCCCGCTTACTTGCCGGCCGGGTACGCTTTTGAGGTCGGGCCCATACCGCTTCTATCCCTTTCGCGGCGCCGCACTCCGCGTTGGCTACATACCCGGCCTCAAACATCCCACTTCCTCAAAACAAACAACCCGGACCTTCGGAGAACCGAAAGCCCGGGTTGTTGTCGTTCAAATGCAAACAGCCGGATGGCCGTTCCTGAACCCGATTAGTGCTGAACCACTACGCGCTCCGAACGCGTGCCCTGTTCCGTATTCAGTTGGATGAAGTACGTTCCGTTGGGCAGGCCGGCTACGTCATAAGTGAAGCGGCCTTCTTCGATCTGGTTATAGCGGCGCTGGAAGAGAATCCGGCCCGTGAGGTCAAAGAAGCGGATTTCAGCCCAAGGGGCCATTTCGGCCATCTTCAATTCGAGCGTAAACTCCGTATTGGCCGGGTTCGGGAACACCTTCAGGAGGTTTTCTACCGGCAGCGGATCAGCAACGCCCACAATCGGTTCGCCACTGAGATCGGGGTTGTTGCCAATGCTCATGCGCATCACCGGCACAATGCCGCGGCCAAAGCCCACCGTGCTAAACTCAGGCTGGTCGGCTTGCCCTACCGACAGTACGCTGGCGTACTGGGGCGCATCCAATGAGTCGGTAACGAATACCATAGCGCCATAGTTGAAGGCTTCGCTGGCCGACATAAACAGGGGCTGGTCGGCAGCCGCTACATACTGCATAACGGCTAAGTAGTAGGTTTCATCAGCCAACGGATATCCGTTGCCTTCGATGTCTACAGGCACCGTAATGAGGGTTGTATTCGTCTCGGAGCCCGAGAAGGTATATTCGTTGAAAGCCACCGGGCCGGCGTATTCATCCGGGTCGGCTACGAGGTTTTCATTGAGGTCGCCTACCCACTCGTAGAGGAAGAGGTTCACGGCTACGCCGGGTACGGCGCTGGCATTGTCTACGGCAAAAGTGAAGTGACGGGCATAGTAGCCGTCGCCATTGGGCACATAGAAGCAGTTGCCATAGTAGTAGCTGTCATCGGCAGCGGGCGCTACGCCGCGGGTGCGGCCCAGTTCCTTGGCAAAGAGCGTATCACTGACTACAAACTGGAAGGCAATGGTGTCGTTGGCCGGCCGCTCGTCGGTATTGGCGTGCGAGATCAGGTACCGGCCGCGGTATACGCCCGTTTCGAGGTTGCTGCCCGGAAGCGCTTCGCTAAAGATGGAGTTTTCCGCAATCGAATCGGGTACGATGGCGCCGTAGTTGTTGTTGGAGTTGTATACTTCCTCGCCCGTAGTGGTATTGGTCACACTGAGGTTGAGCACTACGTTGTTGGCCGTAAGACCGCCGTTGTTCTGGATGTCGGCTAAGAAAGACATATCTCCCACCTGGCTCACCGGCGTAACGGCGTTGGGCGCAATGGCGAAGAAGTTGCCGTTCACCTGCATGTCGTAACCTACGCGCTCCTTGATAACGATGTCGTCAAGCAGCCAGAAGTAAAAGTCGGTAGCGAATGTAAACTTGATGCGGATTTCGCTGGAGCCATTCACATCGCTCGATGGGATGGGGAAGTTTACGCGGTTGCGGCGGGTGGCGTTCGGAGCAAGTGTGGCGTTGGCGTCGATGGCCGGGCCCCATGTTTCGCCCCCGTCGCTGCTGATGGCGAAGGAAGAACGCACCCGCGTGCCGAGGTTGTTGGACGGGGCGTCGGTAGGCGTATTGAGGTAAGCCACGGCCTGGGTAAATTCTACCTCTAATGCACGATCGGCAGCCGAGATGTCAATTACAGGTGAAATCAGCTCCGTAACGTACTGCGGGTACGGAGGCGAACCGGGGTTATACGTGGTGCTGCCCAGCGAAGACTGATAAACAAAATTCGTGGAAGCTACGCCATTGGTGCGGGTCGTCGACTGTATGGTGCTGTTGGGCTGAATGCCAAATACGCCATAGCCATAGTTGCCGTTGGGCGTCCAGGTCCAGATGGCGCCGCAGTCGCTGTCTTTGGTGTAGATAAGCTGGATCAAACCGCCCAGCGTAGAGATGGTAAGCGTAGTGCCATTGTTGCTGAACGTAACCTCAGGACGACCGGCGCCATACAGCATCTTCACGATGTCGCGGACGTCGGCGGCATTTTCCGGCAATACATTGGTGTTGGCAGCCGAGAGTACAATGCCGTTGGCCTGAATATTGTTGGTAACGCCTGCCAGGTTGAGGGCAGCCGTATCAATCTGGCTAACCAGCACGTTGCCTTCGAAGGCGTAGCGGCTGTAGACGGTGCCGTATTCTTCATCGCCTTCTACCACAAACTGAGCCGTATACTCATTGGGGTTGAGGAAGCTGAAATAAGCAGTAACACCCAGCTCTTCGCCTGTCGTTTCTTCGCCCAGAACGATGGCCGAGGTCAGTTGCCAGGTGCCTAAGTTAGGGCCGGTATTGTTGCCGCACCGGATGGTATTTACTTCCCAGCCGAAGAGGCCGCGAGAGAAGTCTTCCGTCCAGATGGCTTCTTGGGCCAGCAGGGGGGCTGCGAACAGACCCAGTGCAAGAGCAAGTAATAATTGCTTCATGAAGTCTTTGATTTGGTTGAGAATTTACGTTCAAAAATACGCCGATTAGCCCAAGAGGCACATGCGGCAAGCGCATTTATCGGTTAAACGACATAATTATAGTATGCGCCGGCAGGTTTTGTGCATGCACCGCAGGTTTATGCGAGCCTCCGTGCACAAAACCTGCCGATGCGCGGTATGAAGTTGGGGTTGTATGCCAGAAACGACAAATCCGGCGGAGATCATCCGGCCGGATTTGCAGGCGCGGCGCGCAAATTATGCAGAGAAGGATGTTCCGCAGCCGCAGGTATCTGTCGCATTGGGATTGTTGAACGTGAAGCCCCGGTTGTTGAGGCCTTCAGCCCAGTCGATTTCCATGCCCAACAAATAAATAGCATGCGATTTCTGCATCAGCACTTCAATGCCGTCTATGGTAAAGCGCTCGTCGTTTTCCTGAGGCAGGTCAAAGCCGAGGATGTAAGAAAAGCCCGAACAACCGCCACCTTTGACGCCCACGCGCAGGCCATGATCAGCAGGGATATGCTGTTCTTCACGGATGCGCTTCAACTGTCTGAGTGCGCCTTCAGTGAGCGCAAGGGGTTGTACGCTGGTATCTACGGCAGCCATATTGTACTCCTTTGTGTTAATTGAATGCCACAAAAATAATCATGCTGATAACATTATAGACACGGATTTGGTTTGATGGTGGCTTTTTTTTCAGATAAGGGCTTATTTTTGCCCGTCATTCAATGCCAAAGCAAATTATATGGAGAATGTTTGGTCTTTTTTGCTGGAGATACTCCGCCTGGCCGTTCCTGCGGCAGCAGTAGGCTTTGCCGTTTATTATGTGTTGCGCCAGCAGTTCGCAGGTCAGATGGCAGTGCGCCAATTGGAATTGCAGCAGTCGCGTCAGTCGGCTACTTTGCCTTTGCGGTTGCAGGCTTACGAGCGTCTGGCTCTGTTTTGTGAGCGCATAGCCATTCCCGGCCTGGTTTTGCGGCACCGGGTCGACGACCAGCCGGCCGCTTTATTTCGCATTGCGCTCATGCTGGCCATTCAACAGGAGTACGAACACAACATCTCCCAGCAGGTGTACGTCAGCGAGCAGCTCTGGCAAATTGTAAAGGCAGCCCGCGACGATAGCAGCCAACTCATTGACGTAGTAGCAGGTAAGCTCGATGCCCAGGCTAAGAGCCAGGACCTCGCCCGCGCCCTGTTTACCGTGCTGGAGCGGCGCGATTCCGATCCCATTGCCATTGCACAGGGCGCTGTGCGCCGTGAGGCTGCTTCCTTGTTTTAAACTTTATATAACCACCAAAATAATTGAAAATGAACTTCTTAAAAGTGATGATGTTATTGGGCGCTATCTGGTTGCTTTGCCCGTCGCCGGTACAGGCGGCCTTGGCGCCTCGCTCGGCTGCTGCCGAAACGGCCGTAGCGCCTGCTGCGGAAACGGCTCAACTGTCGGCTCGTGAGAAGCGTCAGCAACGCAAAACCATCCGTCAGGACTTGCGTCAACGCCTGCGCGACGCCCGCGCCGCCGGCGATGAAGAACTGGTGCTCCTGATCATTTTGGCCATACTGCTACCGCCTCTGGCCATGTACCTCTACGAGGGCGATTTTACCACCCGCTTCTGGATTTCGCTGGTGCTGACACTGCTTGGCGCCGGCCTTATTGTAGGCGTATCCTTCCTAGGCTGGCTACCTGCCGTGGCCTATACATTATATATCATTCTGACGGGCGCATAGCCTGTATTTTCGGGCCTGCTACTGCCAGCAGGCCCGAAATTTTCCTCCGTTACTCAACCAATTGTCACTTTGGGCGCTTTATTGAGCGGGACTTTCCCCAGTTGATTTTGATCTTGAATAATGAACGTTACCCGCATTCCTTTCCAATCGACGCCCGGTATTGCCCCCCGCGACCTGGCTTACATTCAGCTCCATCCGGCACTTCGGCCTTTTTACGTCCATGAGCCTGCTATAGAAGCTTTTTCCAATGCCATTGAGGCCCGTAAGTCGCACCCCGTCGATCGGGAACTGCTGATCAGGGTGCTGGAAAACCAATATGGGGCTTTTACCCGCCGTTCGGCTGCCTCGACGGCACAAATTGCGAAACTTGCCCAGCCTGATACATTTACCGTAGCCACAGCGCATCAGCCGTCCTTGTTGCTGGGGCCGTTGTATTTTATATATAAGGCCGTCTCTACCATCAACCTTGCACAACGGCTTGCGTCAGCTTACCCGGCTTATACTTTCGTACCGATGTTTGTGCTTGGGGCTGAAGATCATGATTTTGAAGAAATCAACCACGCCCATTTGTTTGGAAAAACCATTGCCTGGCAAAGCGGAGAGCAGGGCGCTACAGGCATGATGTCGACGGCTGCACTGGCGGCTGTGCTGGAGGAGCTGACGGCCGTGCTGGGCGCGGGAGATGCCGCTGCTGAGGCCCTTGCGCGCATTCGCGCTGCATACGAGGGGCATGGTAGGTATGGCTTAGCTACCGCCCAGCTTATCGATTCATTCTTAGGCGAAAAAGGGCTGTTGGTTATTGATATGAACGTGCCCGAACTGAAACGCGCCTTTTTACCCGTCATGCAGCGCGAACTCATGGAGAGCCCGTCGCGCACATTGGTGGAAGCTACCCAGGCCGAAGTGCAAACAGCGCTGGGCTTTGGCCCTCAGGCTCACGCCCGCGACATCAACCTGTTTTACCTGCGCCCCGGCCTCCGCGAGCGCATAGAGCGCCAACCTGAAGGGCATTTTACAGTGGTTAATACCGATCTACACTTTTCAGAGGCAGAGATGCAGGCAGAATTGGAGCAATACCCCGAGCGGTTTAGTCCCAATGTAGTAGTGCGTCCACTTTACCAGGAATCCATACTGCCCAATTTGGCCTACGTGGGCGGAGGCGGCGAGTTGGCCTACTGGCTGGAGCGCCGGGCGCAGTTTGAGCATTTTGGTATTCCGTTCCCAGTGCTTATTCGCCGAAATTCAGCTCTTTGGATCGATCAGGGCGCAGTAAAACGGATGGACAAACTGGGCCTTTCTCTAACCGACCTGATGGAAGATACCGACGCCCTCATCCGAAAATATATAGCCAAACACAGTTCGGGCGCCCTCAGTTTGGCCGAAGAGAAAGCCTCCTTCGCTCAAATTTTTGAGCAAATTGCCGCCAAGGCCGAAGCGCACGACCCCACACTGGCCAAGGCCGTAATGGCTGAGTATGCTCGCCAGAGCAAAGTATTGGAAAGCTTGGAAGACCGGCTGTTACGCGCTGAAAAACAGCGGCATGAGGTGGCCGTCAATCAGATACGGGCACTAAAAGACAAGTTATTCCCCGGGAACGGCCTTCAAGAGCGACACGACAACTTTTTGCCTTATTGGCTTCGCGGCGGCGAAGCTTGGCTCGACGCCCTGCTGAGCGAGCTGGATCCCCTCACAGACGGCTTAGTGGTATTCAGTGAATAATCGCTATCTTCGCGCCGAAGGTATAACACAACCGCAGCGGTATGAAAATACTCAACCACCGGCAGATTATCCAGAAGATACAGCGATTGGCCATTGAGATACTCGAAAACAACTATGGAGTTTCCGAGATCATCTTAGCCGGCGTGAACAACAACGGCATGACCTTTGCCCGTTTGCTGATGCCTGAACTGGAGGCGCAGGCGGGTTCTACCGCTATTCGCCTCACGCACATTCGCCTTAATCCTGCAGAGCCCCTGTCGCAACCGGTAGTGGTGGGTATGCAACTATCGGAGCTGGAAGGTAAAACCATCATTGTTACTGATGACGTAGGCAATACGGGCCGCACTTTATTTTATGCCTGCAAACCTCTGCTGGAGGTACTACCGCATAAAGTGGAGATGGCAGTATTAGTAGACCGCAAGCACAAGTCTTTTCCCGTCAAAGTCGATTACGTTGGGCTGTCATTGGCCACCACCTTGCGCGAGCACATTGACGTGCAGTTGAAAGATACTAATGATTTCGCCGCTTACCTGCACGAGCGCCTCTGACTCAATTGCCAGCCTTGAGGGGCGGGTGCGCTTGTAAAAAGGACAATACTTCTGCCGGCTCATCGGTGAGGCAGAGTAACTCGTGATAACTGCGCTGATGCGACAGTTGTTTCAACAACGGAAAAATGAGGGTGTCAATCTCATAGCGCTGCCGCCCCAGAAAGACCATAGGGCTGTAGTAGTTGAACGTTCCGTAGTGATTTTGGGCTGCATCCATAAAAATTTCCTGAGTAGTGCCGGCGCTGCCAGGCGCATAAATGATGCCGTATAGGCTGACGGCCAGTAATGTATCTTCCCTTAAGCTATTAGAAAAATACTTCGCAATGTGAGAGGCAAACAGGTTGCTGGGCTCGTGGCCGTAAAACCAGGTGGGAATGGCTAAGCTTTCCCCTCCGTTGGGGAAACGCTCCAATACGTCGTGGGCGCAGCGGTGATAGCCGGAGTCGGTGTATTTGGGGGCTGCGGCCAATATGCTCAGCGCTTCGCCGAGTTCCGTTTCGCTATGGCCCGCGAGGTAGGCGCCCAGATTGGCGGCTTCCATGATGCCGGGGCCGCCTCCGGATGCAATAAAGTAGCCATGTTCAGCCAGTAACTTGGCGGTTTCCACCGTTTTATAATAGTACAAATCGGTGCGGGCTACGCCGTGGCCGCCCATGATGCCTACGCAGCGCCGTTGGGTCATGCCTTCCTCGTCGTATTCCAGTAATTGGCGCAAGGTGGCATCCATGGCGTGGTCGTGTATGCGCTGCCAGAGGGCCTCTAATACAGGAGGCGCAAACCGGCCCTGCCGGAAGTGTTGGTAGATGCGCCAATCGAGGCTGTTATCCTGCTGGTCGGTATAGCCTTCCATGAGCTCTTTCCAGTTATAGAGCTGCTGACGAAGAGGATGATAAGGCAGTTGGGGCGGCGGCTGGAAGATAGAAGCGCCCCTTTGCAGCAACTGCCCCCTGAGCCGGTCGGGGATGCTACAACCCAGAAAAACGGCGCCGCTGACGTCTACCTCATCCCAGTTGATGTCATCGGTTTCGAGGTCGAGGCTGTGCAGGCTGCACCCTTGCAGGGATGCGGCGTTAGCGAGGCGCTTTTTGAGGGCTTCAGTGGTATTGATGAAGGAGGAAAGGAAAGATTGCAGCGCAGTCATATTTGGAGATGAATGGGTAGCCATTACGGTTTGGGTTCGCTCAGGGCTTTTAGTTGGCGGTGTATGGCCAGCACCTGGCTGATGAGGCCGGTTTGGTTATCATTGTGAATGAGGAAGTCGGCGGCGGCCATCTTTTGTTCTTCCGGCCATTGGCGGGCTATGCGGGCCTCTACATCCTCCCGGCTGAGGCCATCGCGGCGTATTACCCGCTCAATGCGAACCTCCAGAGGAGCCGTTACGACGATAAGCTTATCCATGCGTTTATAGCCGCCGCTTTCCAGCAACAGGGCAGCTTCGTAGAGGGTGTAGGGCGTTCCGAGCTGGGCTTCTCGCCACTGAAGGCTGTGGCGGCCAACAGCCGGATGTACGAGCCCGTTGAGTTGGGCCAATAGCTCAGGGTGGCTAAATACTCGACCCGAAATATAAGCCCGATTGAGTGTTCCATCGGGCTGGTAAGCATCGCTGCCCAGCAGGCCGGCGATGGCTTGCCGAAGCTCTGGATCGGCGGTCATCAATTGTTTAGCCTGACTATCGGCGTCGTAAATGGGGATGCCCAATACTGCAAAAATGCGGCAAACCGTAGATTTACCACTCCCGATACCGCCTGTGATTCCTACGTGAAGCATGACAAAAAGCCAGTTTGTGCAGGGCGAACCTACGCAAATTCAAAAAAGCGCCGTACTTTATCGGGCGAAAAAATTATTCAGGCTGCTTATGGCTCGTATTACCGCTGTTGGGCTGTTGTGGGTTGCGCTGGGCATAGGCCGGCTGGTTGGCCAGGACTTACACTATACCCAGTTTTTTGCAGCGCCTTTGGTGCAGGACCCGGCGCTGTCGGGCGCTTTCGACGGCGATATTCGCTTAGGGAGCATCGTTCGGGAGCAGTGGAGGCGCGTACCTGTGCCTTATCGCACCTTTTCTGCCTTTTTCGATAATAAGGTGTCTAAATACCGGCTGGGGCCCGGCGCTTTGGCCTGGGGTGCGGTATTCCAGCACGATAAAGCGGGCGACAGCAAGCTGAGCTGGACTCAGTTGGGGTTGCGGGCCGCCTATCGACAACCGCTGTCAGAAGACTGGCAGTTGGCGGCCGGCTTTGGCATTGATCTGGGGCAACGCGCTTTTGATCCGGTGCAATTGCAGTTTGCCGATCAATACAATGGCGAATTTTTTGATCCGTCGATGGCAACATTAGAGCGCTTTGATCGCACTGCTGCCGGGTTTATGAGCTTTAGCGCCGGGCTGGGGGCTTATTATCAGCCCAAAGACAGCCGGGCGCGGTTGTGGGCGGGCTTTTCGGCCTTTCACCTCAATGAGCCGGCCATTGGCTTTTTTGATGGTAGCAGCATACCCCGACCCCGATTGTTTAAAGCTTATGCGGCCGGCGATATTCCACTTAGCGACCTGCTCGACCTGGCCCTGTGGGGGCAGGCGCAGTTGCAGGGCGCCTATCGGGAAACGGCCCTTGGCGCCGGCATCCGATACTACTTAGACGTGGATAAAAGCGATGCGCCCCTGGCCCTGATGGCCGGCTTGGGCTACCGGCTGGGAGATGCCTTACAGGGCTTTGCCCAGGCGCGATACGACCGCTGGCAACTGGGGTTGAGCTATGATGTTAATACCTCCGGCTTTCGCGCTGCTACGGCAGGGCGGGGCGGCCCTGAGTTGAGTATTCAATACCTTATTTTCCGCGTTCACCCACCAGAAGTATTTAAGTCATGCCCCATTTTTTAATAGCTGCTGCCTTGGTTTTATTGAGCGCTCTGGCGCTTCCTGCCCAGTCGTTTCAGGCATTTGTAAAAGCCGGCGATCAGGCTATGCGCGAGCAGGATTACCACGCGGCCCTACACCATTACGAGCAGGCGCTGGAAAAGCGCGAAGATCCGGCGGTATGGTACGCGTCGGGTAGGGCGGCTATGTTGTTTCAGTCGTATCCATTGGCGGTCAGTTACTTCAACAAACTGAAGGAAAGCCCGGCTGCGGCTCAGTTTCCGGAAATGTCGCTATGGCTGGGCAGTTGCTTAGTCAGCCTGGGCCGGTATGCAGATGCCCGTCCGCTTTTGCAGGCGTTTTTGGGGCAACAGGGCGCCAACCCGCAACTTTCGGCCCGGGGGAGACTACTGCTATCGGCCTGCGATGCGGCGCTGGCTGCCGAATCGACTGATCCGCAGTGGACGCTGTCCAGGCTGGGGAGAGGTGTCAATACGCCTTTTTCCGAATTCGGAGCAGCCCAGACGGGCGATAGCCTGTTTTTTTCCTCATATCGCTTCGACTGGCCCAAGGACAGGCGACAGCCGCCGCGCAAGCAGGCGCGGCTGCTGCTGGCTAAAGGACAGCAGGGTAGGGGGCGCCCATTGGCGAGGGGCTTCCAGGTGGATACTTTACACATGGCGCATACGGCCTTCAGCCCCGACGGCCAACGGCTCTATTTTACCGTATGCCGCTTCAAAGGAGAGGGCGCTGTCATACAATGCCAGTTGTGCTATCGCGAGCGCGACCGCAGAGGGCGCTGGAAGGCAGATTATGTAGTGTTGCCTTCTACCATCAACCTGCCGGGCTTTACAGCTACTCAGCCTGCCGTCGTTTTCGACAGCCTGCTGCGGCGCAGTTATCTGCTTTTTACCAGTGATCGGCCCGGCGGACTGGGGGGATTGGACCTCTGGCAGGCCGCTATACCCGGCCCCAAAGAAAGCTGGGGCGAGCCCCGAAACCTGAGCGATCTCAATACGCCCTTTGATGAGCTCACGCCTTATTTTCATCAGCCTTCCCAACGGTTGTTTTTTAGCTCTGACGGCTACGTAGGCCGGGGCGGTTATGATGTTTTTGAAACGCGCCGGGGCGCCGACAGCCTGTGGCAGGAGCCTGTTAATCTGGGGCCAGACATAAACTCCAGCTATAACGAGGTGTACTATTTTTTGCAAAAGGACGGCCTGCGCGGCTACCTGAGTTCCAACAGGGTGGGCGGGGCTGCACTTGACGAGCGCTCGGGGGCTTGTTGCCTCGATATTTTTGCCTTTGATCGCATACCGCCCCGGCAGGTGCGGCCTGAGACGCCCACAGAGGTTGTAACGGCGTTGCCCGATCCGCTGCCAACCCGTCCGGCGGCGCCCGTCTATCGGGAGTTGTCGGATTTTCTGCCATTGGCATTGTATTTCGACAACGACGAGCCCGACAAGCGCACCCGACGCACCACTACCCGCCAGGCTTATGGAACTACCTACCAGCGCTATTACCCTCGCCGCGAGGAATACCGCGAACGCTATACGCAAGGCTTGCCGGAAGAAAAAGCTGAGGCATCCGCCGAACTTGTGGAAGCCTTTTTTGAAGAAGAAGTGCGGGGCGGATACGAAAAGTTGGAGCGTTTTTCGGAGATATTATTAGAGCGTCTTGAGGGCGGAAACCGGGTGGAAATTTTCCTGAAGGGCTTTACCAGCCCCCGCGCGCAAAGCGACTACAACCTGGCGCTGGGCCAGCGGCGCGTATCTTCGGCGCGCTTGCATTTTGACAGTTGGCGGGAGGGCATATTTGCTACCTATATTGCTTCCGGGCAGTTGGTGATCTCGGAGGTGTCGTTTGGGGAGACCCAGGCCGCTACCGGAGTAGCCGACGCTTTAGAGGATGAACGGGCGTCGATCTACAGTCCGGCGGCAGCCCGCGAAAGGCGGGTGGAAATTGTGGAGGTCAAGGAACAGCGGTAGGGGGAGACATGGCTCACCGCCGGAGCTACGGATGCCGGCGGATGGCCAGCAGCAGCTCTTCGAGGAAGTTTTTATCTACTTCTTCGGGCAGGCCCGAGTGGGCAAAAGCCTGATCGAGCCGCAGCAGGTCGGCCTCTGCCTGATCGATGATGGCCTCCAGTGAAACGGCCCCCCGGCGGATGCTCAGCAGATAGTCGGCGTTGGGCCGCTCTACGCGAATCGTTTGCTCCCGGGCAATTTCGAGGGCTACATCCAGCAGGCGGCGGCAGTGCATGAGGTTTTTGCCGTCAATTTGCTGTTGGTGGTCGGTTACGTCCACGTATCGGTTTTCGTTGCGTTTTTCCAACCATTCCTGGTATTGGCGATATTCTTTGCAGTGTACGGAATACCCGTCTTTATTGAAGGATACTATCGTAAGCGGCGCCATTCCGAGGGGCGTGTCGCTGAGTCGGATGTCGTTGCTGTCGTCGAGAACGACGCCTTTAAAACCCAGCGGCTGCGGTTGGCGGCCGCCGGCTTCGGCTTCGTGGGCAGCCTCGTCGTAATATAGGGCGTAGCCGTCTCGGAAGTGGTCGAGCCGGGTCAGGCCGCACCATTGCTGATGCAGGCCTCTTTGCGCGAGCCATTGGGTCAGGGGCATGGTTTTGCCATTTTCGTAGGCGTATACAAAGTCGAGGGGCGTTTTGCGCTGCACCCGCGCTTTTTCCCAGTTCATTTTTTTATTGAGGCCGCGGGCTTTTTGTATTTGTTGCACAGCATAACCGCCAAAAGAATGGCGGCACTTTTGGGTGAGAAAGCGATGCCGCTGAGCTATGATGAGGTCAAAGGCCGGATGTTTGTGTACGATGCAGCGGTCGGGCATGTAGAGCAATTCGAGCACAGTGGGGTTGCCCGACTGGAGGAGCTGAAGAAAGCGGCGCACTTCGTAGTAGCACTCGTCTTTGCTGATCTCCCATTGCTCGCGGTAGCCAAAGCCGATGAGTTCGTCTATGGATTGCCGATAGACGCCTTTGTAGTCGGTGTCGCTGGCGGGCGTAGTGGCGCCATAGGCTTGAGAGCCGACGATGGTTTTGAAAAGCAGTTGGTGGTTCATGGCTTAAGATAATGCGGTTTTATCGCCTTGCGTGGTCTTCTTTTGTCTGGCCTAGCGATGCGCAGTAGTGCCGCCCTCAAGGCGGCAGACAGCGACCTAAGGAGCTGGCCGAGCGATGAGCGAGCTACGGAGCGTAGCGGCCCCGCCCGTGCTGCTTATGGAGCCGGTGGCTATGCGGGGCAGGCCCCTGAATTTAAAGGGAAGATGCAAAAAAAAGGTTCCCTGGGTTTATCGCACGAGGGTTATGTGGCCTGAAATTTGGGTGGTTTCGCCGTTGGTCCAGCGGAGCTCTGCGTAGTAGACGTAGGCGCCTGAGGGGGCGGGTTCGCCTTGGGCTTTGCCGTCCCAGCCTACGGAGGGCTCGTTGGGGGGGAGGTCGGCGCGTTCGTATACGGCGCCGCCCCAGCGGTTCATGATGCGCATAACGGTTACGCGCTCCAGGGCTGGGCCGGCTTGTACAAAGAGGCGATCGTTGACGCCGTCGTCGTTGGGGGAGAATGCGGTGGGAAGGTAGGCGCGGCCGAGGAATACAACGCGTATGGTGATGCTGTCGGTGGCGGTGCAGCCGTTGGCGTCGCGGACGATGGCGGTATAGCGGGTTGTTTCATTGGGGGCTACCAGGGCTGAGTTGCAACCTGCGCAATCGGGCAGGGCGGGCGACCACAAGATGGTATCGATGAGGCCAGGATCGAGGGTGGCGAGCACTGACAGGCGGACGCTCTCGCCCAGCTCAATGAGGTCGTTGGGAGCGGTGAGGGTGACGGTAAACTGAGCGGGGCTGGGCAATTCGCCTTCGAGTGAAGTTTGACAGCCGGCGGCATCCTGTACCGTGATGGTGTAGGCGCCGGGGGGCAGGTTTTCGAAGGAGGGATCGCCGCCGAAGGCGCCGGAATTGAGGGCGTACATATAGGGCTGCGTTCCGCCGGAAGGAGCGTTGACGGCGATGATGCCGCTATTGGGGTCGAGGCAGCCGGCGGGGGTAATGGACAGGTTGGCGCTGACGGTAGCGATGAGGGAAGCGACGGTCACATCATCCTGAGCGCTACAACCCGTAAGGGTGTTCTCTACGCGGAGGGTGTAGAGGCCGGGGGCGTCGGCCGTCCAGTTGGTCGTGCTACCGTTGTGCAGGGGTTGGCTATCGAGGGTCCAGGTGTAGCGGAGGTTGGGATCGCCGGTACCCTGGGCTGTGAGCTGAGTAGTGGGCTGATTGCAATCGATGACAGCATCGGGGCCTGCCTGGGCTACGGGGTTGGGGTTGACGGTGACTACAATTTCATTCTGGGCGTCGGGGCAGCCTGCCTGCCCTGCTACGGTATAGCGGAAGCGGTAGGCGCCGGCGGCGAGCCCGGCTAAGGTGAGGTTGGCATTGGCTGCATTGAAGGCGCTGCCGGCGGGGGTGGCGGATATGTCCTGCCATTGGCCGCCGGAGGTGGCGCCGGTCATCAGGCCAAAAAGGTTAAGCACGCCGGTGACGCCCTGGCAGATGCGCTGCTCGGGTACGGCAGGGCCGGCGCTGGGCGGGGCTGCTATGTTGATCGACTGGGTAGTTTGGCGGTTACAGGCGCCGAGGGTTACCTCATAGACAATCTGGTGGGCGCCGGGTGCGAGATCAGCGGGATTGAAGGAAGTAAAAGGTTGGCCGTCGACGGTCCATTGGCCGCCGGGGGTAGCGCCGGCAGCCAGCCAGGTATTTGGATCGGCGGGGGCTGCATTTTGGCAGATGGCCGCCGGGGCTGTAAAGGCGGCATTGAGCTGCGCCACCTGCACGACAGTGGAGTCGGCGGCAACACATATCTCGCGGAAGCTTATATCGTCGAGGGCAAAGTCGTTGCCGGCAGGGGTGAGGTTGACGTTGACGATGCATATTTCGGCGGAGACGGTATTGCCGGAGTTCCATTGCGCCATAAACTGCCGCCACTGGCAGGTAGCAGAGATGGCGTTGAAGGGTGAGCCCAGCAGGACGCCGTTGATGCTGAATTGTAGGCGGGCGGGGTTTTGGCTGGTTACAGAAGTAACCCAGGCGCTGAAATCGTAGTCGGTATTTGGGTTGACGGTAATGGTTTGGCACCATACGTCGTTGGTGACTCCCGAGGCATTGACGACCATCATGAGGCCGTTGCCTGTGGTGTGGTCGTTGCAGTCGGCAAATTGGGTATGTGTGGCGCCGGCGTCGTTAACTACAACATATCGGCCTTCCTGAGTGAGCGGCCCGAGGGAGCCGGAGGTACCCAGTTGGTAGTCGCTGGTGAAGCCTGTGTTGCCCTGGCTGAAATCGCCGTTGATGATGAGGTTGGTGGGCGACAGGCTGCGCACTGTGACGGTATAGGTGGCGGAGGCGGTTGCATTGACGGTGGTATTGGCCGTATTGGGGTTGGCAACGCCTGTGGCGGGCGTCCATTGTACGCTGGTGGAGGCGCCGGTGATTTGCGCGCTGAGGGGCACGGTACCGGGCGCGCACAATATGGTGTCGGGGCCGGCTGCGACCTGAGTGACGCAGTTTTGGGATTTGGCCTGGGCAAAAACCAAAGCCAGGGCAAGCGCTACGGCTACCCGCAAAAAGGTTGGTTGGATTTTCATAACGGTCATACGAATAGCATTATCGGGCTACCCGTCTTTGATTGTGACTTCACGTTAAACAAAGGTAAACCGTTTTCAAGAACTGCACAAGCGCTTATTCAAAATCGTCTTCATCGCCAAGGGCAAGGCGGGCGCCGGCCAGCTCGCTGTAGGCGTGCTGGTCGAGCAGTCGGCTGGCTACGGCCATACCCTGAGTATAGGTGCGGAAGGCCTCTGCGGGCTGCGTGAGGCGCTCGTAGAGCTTGCCGAGGTGGTAGTAGAGACCTACGTATTCGGGGTCGCTTTGGCGTAAGGCTAAGTATTGTTCGAGGGCCTCGGGGAGCTGGGCGGCTTTTTCGTGCTCCTTGGCTAAGGCGAAGAGCAGGAACGAGTCGTGGGGGTTCTCGGCCAGTAACGTTTTGAGCATCGACATCCGATCGGTGGACATGGCTTTCCGGTTTTAATACCTTTTTGTACCTTAATTTATACTTTAGCGCCGCGCATGGCGGCAGAGATGTTGACCTCAAGGGCTTTTTGTGCCAATGGGCTACTGAAGGTGTTGAGGTCGTTCATGGCGGCATTGATGGCGTCTTTATCGCTGCCGGCTACGGCGTTTTGGAGGCGGGCGGCGTGTTCGCGTATGCCTGCCGCTTCGGCTTCGGATAGCCAGGCGGCGTTTTGTTCTAAGAATTTATCGGCGGCGAGCAGCACGCTGGCGGCTTCATTGCGGGCTTCGAGCAGGGCGCGGACGGCCATATCGGCGCCGGCGTTCTGTATGGAGTCGAGGAGCATGCGGGCCATATCTTCTTCAGAGATGCCATATTGCGAGCGGATGACGATTTCCTGGGCAACGTCGGAGCGCAATTCTTTGGCTTTCACCTTGAGGATGCCGTCGGCGTCGATGTAGAAGTGTACTTCGATTTTGGGGAGGCCTGCGGGCATGGGCGGGATGCCGGCGAGGGTGAATTCGCCCAACTTTCGGTTGTGTTCCACGAGGTCGCGTTCGCCCTGATAGACGGCGATTTTGAGTTTGGTTTGGCCGTCGACGGAGGTGGTATAGCGGCGGCCTACTTTGGTGGGCACTTTGCTATTGCGGGGTATGATGACATCCATGAGGCCGCCTACGGTTTCGATGCCGAGAGAGAGCGGGGTGACATCAAGGAGGAGGATGTCTTTTTGGTTGCCGGCCAGCACATCGGCCTGGATGGCGGCGCCTAAGGCGACTACTTCATCGGGGTTGAGGCTGTCGTGCAGGGCTTTGCCAAAGAAGTTGGCTACGGCCTCTTTGACGACGGGCATACGGGTGGAGCCTCCCACCATAACCACTTCGTCGATCTGGCCGACGCTAAGGTCGGCATCGCGCAGAGCCAGGCGGCAGGCGTCGAGGGTGCGGGCTACGAGGGGGGCGGTTATGGAGGCGAAGGTATCGGCATCGATGGCACAGGGTTTGCCTTCGAGTTCCGTTTGGTAGCTGCTGTGGGTACTGAGGTGTTTTTTAGCTTCTTCAGCGGCGAGGCGCAGGCGCTGGCTAAGGTGCTTGTCGGCAGCCAGCAGGGCATCGTCCCAGCCGTGCTGTTGCATCCAGTGGTTGAGGATGGCGCGGTCGAAGTCGTCGCCGCCGAGGAAGGTATCGCCATTGGTGGCCAACACTTCGAAGACGCCTTGTTGTATGGAGAGGATAGAGATATCGAAGGTGCCGCCGCCGAGGTCATAAACGGCGATGGTCTGGCTGGGGCCGTTGGGGTCGATGCCCAGGCCGTAGGCTAAGCTGGCGGCAGTGGGTTCGTTGACGATGCGCAGCACGTCGAGGCCGGCGAGCTTGCCGGCATCGCGGGTGGCCTGGCGCTGGGCGTCGTTGAAATAAGCCGGTACGGTGATGACGGCTTTCTCGACGATGTCGTCGAGCTCGTTTTCAATGCGCTTTTTGAGGGCTTTTAGGATTTCTGCCGACAGCTCGATGGGGGTGTAGAATTTGTCTTTCACCCTTACTTTTACTAAGCTGTCTTCATTTTCGTCTATGATTTGGTAGCCAAAAAAGGCCTGGTGTTCGCGCACGTCGCGGTATGACTTGCCCATGAGGCGTTTGGCTGAGTAGATGGTATTGGCGGGGTCGGAGACGAGTTTTTCGCGGGCTTCATCACCTACGATTATTGCGCCATCGGGGGCGAAATGGACAACGGAGGGCAGCAGCGTGCTTTTACCTGCCGCGTCTTTAACGGCTACGGCCTGGCCATTTTTGATGTAGGCCACTAAGCTGTTGGTGGTGCCCAGGTCGATGCCTACGATGAGCGCGCTGTCTTTTTTCAGCGCGCCCGCTTTCATATCTATGGTGAACTTTGCCATTGCTGTGCTCGTAATTGAGTGCGCAAAGATAACACCTCCGGCTATTTATGGTTGTATCCTTGGTTAAAACATGCGGTAGTAGGAAACGGTGGGTATGGCAAAAAACACATCGCTGGGGACGCCTATCAGTCCAAGGTCGAATTTATTGCGGCCCCGTAGCAGTGAATACTGCAAAGTTGGGAGAACAAACGACTCAAACCGATCGTAGTAGTAGCCGAGCTCGGCGTAGAGGCGATTGCGCTCGTTGAAGGTATAAGAACCGCCCATGGAGAAGGCCGGGTAGCGTTCGTTGAGGCTAAGGTCGAAAATGTAACCTGCTCCAAAGCTGATGTGGCGTTCCCGTTCGCCGAGGGTGACGATGCCCTGAAGCTGGCTGGCGCCGCCATCATCTAAGCCCAATAGCAGATAGTTGGTTGAGGCCACGCCTACCCGAACGAAGGATTTTACCGGGATGCTTATTTTAGCCTTTGCCATGAGAATAAACGGTACTATGAAGCCCCCGCCTAAGGAAGCGTACTTGCCCAGCCGGAAGTCGACGCTGTTGTACAGCAGCATGGTGTTTCGGTATACGCCCTTGCCTTCGGGCAAAAAGCCTGTAGCAGAATAAAAAAGCTCTTCGCCGGTGACGTAGCTGTTTCGGTCGCTTCTGGTTCTTTTGGCTGCATTTCGGCCTTCGTGCAGGAGTCCTACAAAAGCGACATCGGCGAGTGCAAAAGGGATTACCTCGCCGCTGGCTTGGAGCAAAAAGTCGATTTGCGTGCCCGACATACTCACTACCCGCCCTACCAGCCGGTCGCCCTGCTGGGTTTGCAGTTGGTGCATCTGGGTGGTGTCGCTGAGATTGAGGGAGGAACTGATGACCGTCTGTGCCAAAATGCCTGAGCTACTCAGGGCAAGGCAAAATGTCAGGGCCAGCGACCGTATTGATTTTGGGATAGAGAAAGTGTTGGTCATTGCCGTTGCTTTTTTTAGACAGGGGTTAAAAATCGGCTTCAAGATAGCCCGCCATTGCCATTTGCGCATTATTTTGCCATAGATTTCAACAACTCTGGTTATAGCGCATTTCATATATGTCGTGTTTACATCACTCAACTTAAAGTGCATTGCATGAAATCAGGTTCTCATCCTGCGCATTCTGCTCAGACGGTTGCCGAGACCGAAAACGTTGGCTCCATATCCACAGAATTGAATTTTGGCAACGTCATTGCCCACAAACCTACCTTACTTTTTGTGGTTTTGGCGGGTTTTTTTGTGGCCAATGCGCTGGTGGCCGAGTTTATTGGCGTCAAGATATTTGCGCTTGAAGATACCTTCGGTTGGAAATCTTTTGACATTAACCTCTTTGGCCAGAAAGGGGCGCTACAGTTTTCGGCCGGGGTGTTGCTGTGGCCCATTGTATTTGTGATGACCGACATCATCAACGAGTATTACGGCAAACGCGGCATCCGTACGCTCTCCTTTCTGGCGATGGGGCTGATTGTGTATGCGTTTGTTATGATTTTCTTTGCGATACAACTGGCGCCTGCCGACTGGTGGGTAGGGCAAAATGCCGCCAAAGGCGTACCCGATATGCAAACGGCATTTAGTGTGGTCTTCGGGCAGGGGCTACTCATCATTGTAGGCTCGGTGATGGCTTTTCTGCTGGCTCAGTTGGTGGATGTAGTGGCCTTTCACCGCATTAAGCAGGTCACCGGCGAAGAACGGCTGTGGCTGAGAGCTACCGGCTCTACGCTGGTTTCGCAATTGGTAGACAGTTTAGTAGTACTTTACATCGCCTTTAAGCTGGGGCCCTCGCTGGTGGGCAATGTGGAGCCCTGGAGCTGGGGTCAGTTGCTGGCGGTGGCCACCGTGCAGTATGCCTACAAGTTTTTGATGGCGCTGGTACTCACGCCCGTTATCTACGTGGCGCATCATTTTATAGACGGCTATCTGGGGCGCGACCTGGCGTCGGCGATGAAGCAACAGGCTACCCGCTGGAATTAATTGCGCTTTTCCTGGGATGCCTGCGGGTTGCTGTTCCGGCTGATGATGGAGTAGCCCATGCCTAAGGATATCCAGGGTTTGCCCTGATATCGCCACCGGGTAGTCTCGTTTTGGGAGATGTAGTCGCAGCCGATTCATGGTATATTAGACGGCTACCAGCAGGATCACACCCAAGGTAAATATACCGAAGAATGCCCAGGCCCAGCGCCGGTCGATGCGCAGGAGCCTGAGCGGGTCGGCCTGGGCATGGCCCAGCAGCCGGTTGCCGCCAATGACTACGCGCAGCATCACCAGCCCGATGAGCAGGTAAGAGAGCAGGTAGATTTTATCCATCAGCACCATGTAGCCCACGTCGGGCAGGGCCGAGCTGTACGACTGCTGCAAAAAAACACAACTGAGGAGCCCGCCAATGGGCAGCGAGATGCGCGCGTCAATATAGCTGGGGTGAATGAACAGGCTGCCAAAGCAAGCCAGCATGACCACCACCAAAGGCAGCAGCAGTTTGAGCAGGAAATAGCTCAGCGGCCTGGAGACGGTAAGTTGGAACGTAAAATTGCTGAACCGAGAGCCTGCCTGATCGGGTTCGCCGAAGTCGGTGGCGTAGCGGTAGGTTTGAGACACTACGGCTGCATCTTCAATGCGCCAGCCCGGGATGACGAAGTCCTGCCGAAAGAGCTCGCCCGTGGTATCGGGTAAAAAGACCAGCGAGTCGGCAGGAAATTCCACGTTTTCGATGCGGATGTCGAGTTCGTGCCGGTCGAGGGGGAAGCGACGCAGGTCGAAGGAATGGTAAAAGCGGCCCTCGGCCCTCATGCCGTTGTAGAGGCTGCCATCGGCTTTTTCGCGGGCTTCTTCGTGGAAGTTGGACTGGCTGAAGCCCCATTTTTCTACGGCGTTTACAAATTCTATGTTCATGGGGTCGCGCCCGCCCTGCCAGTTGAACCACAGGTAAAAATCGGCGTAAAAGGAATACTGGTTTACATCCAAGTCGTAGAGGTTCATCAGGTACATGCCCGTCTTTACGTTTTGTGCGGGCTGGCTTGCAGCGGGTGTAGGGCCGACAGCGGCCGATAGCGCAGCCACTATAAAAGCGAGCAGTAACGCCCGGCGCAGGTTGCGGGTAGCTTGTGTCATAAGCCAGCGTATTGGTTTAGTGGGTAAATATAAGTCTTAACCTGTTCTCCAACAAGCGCTAACAAAAAGCCCGGCTCCCGCCGAAACGGCGGGCCGGGCAAACAACCTGTATCAAGACTATTCTTTAGCAAGCGATGTATGCGGCCTCAGCCTATGCTCATTGCCGCTGCGGAGCCGCGTGAGGGGGTGAAGCGGTATGCGTGAGGCACGAGCGCATAGTAGCGGAACACGTTTACCCGGCCGAACGGAGTGAGGACGCGGCGACCCCCGGCCCCGTCGCAAAACGCCCCCTTCGCCAGGGCATAGCGCTCAAGGGGTCGGGGGGCACGCCCTAATCCTCAACCTCAGCCTCAGTTACACCAAATCTAAGTTCCTGCGGCGCGTGACCTGTTCGGCGTACTTAGGTAAGGTTACTGTGAGGACGCCCTCGGTATAAGCGGCGGTGATGGCCTCGGTATCGATTTTTTCGTTCAGGGTAAAACTGCGCTCAAAGCCGCCGGGGCGGTATTCGCGCCTCAGCCATTCGCCCTCGCCCTCGGCCTGCTTTTTATCGGCCCGGATGGTGAGGGTTTTATCGGCCAATTGGAGGGTGAAGTCGGCCCGGCTCAAGCCGGGAGCAAACAGCTCCAGTTCATAACGGTCGTCGTATTCCGCCACATTGACGGGCGCGCCGCCCCAGGGGCGGGCAAACGGGTGGGCTTGGCCGCCATGCCAGTGGGCGCGGCCATGATGTCCTCTGCACATAATTTGGATTGAATTTTGCTTTTCAGTTGAAAAAAATGGATACAATAGCGGGTAGGTCGTTAGCCTACGTGGATCAATCGGTAGTCGGCCAGCGGCTCGGCGGCGCGGGCCGCGCTCCAGCTTGGCGCTAAGGGCTCGGCCTGGCTGCGGTAGTTTGCTGCAAAGGCGCCGTTGGGGTAGCCTCCTGCGCCATAGGGGTATCGGTAAGCATAAGCGGCGTAGCGGCGGCGGCGCGCGAAGCTAAACATGCCGGCCAGCGCCAGCAGTACCAGCCCGAAGAACAGCGCCTTGGCCAACAGCCAAAAGAATATCGCCCCTGCCGCTACGGACAGGGCCATGACAAGTACGCGCATGACGTTTGGTTTTTTATCGGATGATGAATCAGGTGGCGGTATGTTGCCTGCTTAGCTGCTGAAAGCGCCTTGCAACCGCCTTACAATAGGGAAGACGAGCGCGCCGGGAAATTACTTTAAAGTTTTTGAAAAAAATTTTCGCGGGCTTTTTCCCAGACCGCTGCGTCCATTTCATACAATACCGCCGGATGCGCCTCGAACACATCTTCGCGCCAGTAGCGCATGCCCAACTTCTGCATGACGCGTATAGAGCCCACATTTTCGCTCATGGCGCGGGCTACGATGCGCGCTAAGCCCAGGGTGCGGAAGCCGTAGTCGAGGCTGGCGGCGCCGGCTTCGGTGGCAATGCCGCGCCCCCACCAATGCCGGAAGAGCCGGTAGCCCAGGTCGGGCAGGCCCAGCTCGGTTTGGTAGCGCAGCCCGCACCAGCCTACGCATTCGCCGGTTTCGAGCCAGTATACCGAGAAGCGGCCATAGCCCTCGTTTTGGTACACTTCCTGATAGCGCTCCAGAAAAGCGCGGGCGGCCGCCTCGTCGGCAAAAGGGCCGTCGCCGGTATACTTCACCACTTCGGGGTCGGCGTTGAGGGTTAAAAAAACGGGCGCCTCGTCGGGCGTCATGCGCTTAAGGCCCAGTCGGGCAGTTGTCAGCTCGTACATGATATGGTCAATTAAAAGGCAGATGATAAGATAATAGTAACCTTCGGCGCTACTGCAAAGTGCCCTGTTGCGAAATTTTTTCTGCCGTTCAGTAACTTTTTCCGCCCTGGCGTTACTTTATAGTAGTTCGCACATTAATGCAACGCAAACCGCAACCACAATGACCGCTTCACCTGCCGCTCAGGCCTTTCTCACCCACTATCAGCCGCTGCACGAGCGCTTTGTGCGCTACTGCCGCTCCCGGGCCGGCGGCCTTATGGATACCGAAGACTTGGTGCAGGAGTCGGTGCTGGCCGCGCTGGAAAATTTTGAGCGCCTCAGCGATCCTTCCCGACTACTGGGCTACCTCATCGGAACCGCCGCCAACATCTTGCGCAACCAGCAGCGGCGCCTCAAAAAAACGGGCCGCTGGGACGAGGAGGCCTTCGGCCGGCTCGCCGCCCGCTTGCCCGATCCGGCCTTAGCCGCCGACATACGCCTGCTCTTGCGCGCCATCGAACAGCTCCCCGCCCACGAGCAGGAGGCCCTTAGCCTCTTTGAGCTCAGCGGCTTCAGCATACGCGAAACCGCCGAGGCCCTGGGCATCAGCGAGGCTGCCGTAAAAACGCGCCTCAGCCGCGCCCGCGCTCGCCTGCGCGAGTGGCTGGCCGAGGATGGCCGCCCCCTTAGCCTCAGTCGCCGCTTAGCCATTTACTCGTCCATACTCCTGTAATTATGATGTCGCCCGATTCAAAATACGATCCCGATCCGCTGTTCAAAACCTTGCGCGAATTGCCGGTAGACATTCCTTTTGAGCAGGTGGTGGGGTGGGTGTATGGTTTAGGGGCGCTGCGCGGGTTTAGGGGCTCGCTGCGCTCGCGTTTAGGGCGGCTTTGCCGCTGGTTTAGGGGCGCTGCGCGGGTTTAGGGGCTCGCTGCGCTCGCGTTTAGGGCGGCTTTGCCGCTGGTTTAGGGGCGCTGCGCGGGTTTAGGGGCTCGCTGCGCTCGCGTTTAGGGCGGCTTTGCCGCTGGTTTAGGGGCGCTGCGCGCGTTTAGGGCTCGCTGCGCTCGCGTTTAGGGGGGAGGCGGTACTTGAGGGAAAGTATTCTTTTACCTTTTAATTTTTTTGGGGCCCCGCCGCATAACATCTACTCCTTATATCAACCTGCGCGGCGCCGGGTGTTCCGCTCTTATGCGCTCGTGCCTCACGCATACCGCTGCACCCCCTGGGCCGGGGCGGCGGACTTAATAGGGCCGCTTACTTTATTTTATGGCGCTCCAAGCTGAGATTCATAAATCTTGGCCGGGAGAGCCGGATTATCCAAAAACAATCATCATGGATTTTATGCACTATGCGACAGCCCACCTGGGGCTGAGTCGCCTGCACTTGGAGCGCTACGCCACGCGCGCTACGCCTCCCATGGGCGCCCTGAAAGGGCTTAGCCCCACCGTCATCGAAGAGCGGCAGCTCAACGTGGCTCAGCTCGACGTCTTCAGCCGCCTGATGATGGATCGCATCATTTTTTTGGGGGTACCCATCGACGACTACGTGGCCAATGTCATTCAGGCGCAGTTGCTCTTCCTCGACTCCACCGATAAGAAGCGAGATGTGCAAATCTATATCAACTCGCCTGGGGGGAGCGTCTTTGCTGGGTTGGGCATCTACGACACCATGCAGTACATAGGCCCCGATGTGGCCACCTTATGTACCGGTATGGCTGCCAGCATGAGCGCTGTGCTGCTGTCGGCGGGCACGCCGGGCAAGCGCAGCGCCCTGCCCCATGCCCGCGTCATGATTCACCAGCCCAGCGGAGGCGCCCAGGGCCAACTGGCGGATATAGAGATCACTTACCGCCTGTACAAAGAGCTCCAAAGCGAGCTCTACCAAATCCTGAGCGAGACCACCGGCCAACCCCTCGATCGCATAGCCGAAGATTGTGATCGCGACAACTGGATGACGGCCCCCGAGGCTAAGGCTTATGGTTTGGTGGATGAGATGCTGGGGGTGAAGAAGTAAAAGAGACGGTAGTTTTCCAAGCTGAGATTTATAAATCTTGGCTTGGAAAACTACAACTATAGCTACTGCTCAAAGATCAATTCCGGTAATACCACCAGAGATTCCTGCTCTGTTTCCGGGTTTTTCCAGTATACCATAAAATTGACACGAGCCTCGCGCAGGGTATAACCAGATTGAAGTCGGGCAGCGATCTGCTCTTGAAACAGCTTTGAAAATTTTAGTATTAAAGTTCCGTTTGCATTGGCTAATCCTTCGGGATGAATTTGCAGATTTTGGCCGCTGGCAAGTTGTATAACATGTCGTTGCACGTAGGCGAAAAAGCCCAGGTTAATATCTTTGAGACTGAGTTGAACGGCAATTTTGGCAGGGGGCTTATGTGTTTCGGCATTGTGTATGCGCTGTATATTGGGTAGTGCGATAATGTTTTTGAAATGGTTGCCGTTGGTGTGAATTGCCAGATGGTTTTTGGCGCGGGTGAGGGCTACGTACAACTGGCGCTTGGCGTCGTCTGTAGCCGAATTATAGCCGTCAAGCATCAGGAATACGTTGTCAAACTCACGTCCTTTGGCCTTGTGTATGGTGGAAACAAACAGGGTGTCGCCCTCCTGTCTGTAAAAATCCTCAATGTTAGATTCGGTTACAAAAGAATAAAAATCAGACCAATACTTGCTGTTGGGGTTGGTCTCTTGAAAATCTTTGACCAAGTTTTTTACAATATCAAATTTTGGGCTTGATTGAAACCGGGCATGGACTGTGCGTTTGGCATGGTTCCAAACCTCAGGACTGATATATACAGCCGGGGCGCCCAGGGCGTTTATAAAAAAGCGTACTTCAAGGAGGTTTTGCAGAGGAAAACCGTCGTTACTTTGAATGAGTTTTGCGCTGCGGCCGTTTTGTACTAACAAGCCGGTAATCTGGGCGGCTTCTTCATTGGTGCGCGTGAGCACGCAGGAGCTGCCCTTTAGGTCGGTGGCAAGCAGATCGCTTACCAGCGGTTCTATCAGATTTTTGCTTTCGTAGGAGACTAATTTTACCGTGCCTGCTACGCGTTGATTCGGATTAATGTCACTAATCTTCAATCGGCTTGAAATGGTTTTTACAAAGGCATTGGCAAAAGCTACGATAGAGGAGCAACTGCGATAATTAGTGGTCAGCTCGTATTTTGTTGCGCCATGTTGCTCTATGAGCGCAAACAGATAGCGGGAATCAGCGCCTCGAAACCCGTAGATGTTTTGGTCGTCGTCGCCGACGGCAATGACGCGCAGCCCTTCATTTTTTTCCATTAAGATTTTGACCAATGCAAATTCGTCAGCATTCATGTCTTGGGCTTCGTCAATTACTAATACGGTTTTTGTAATTCGATTGGCTTCAATCTCACCATTCCGGATTTTTTCGATGGTGTTTTGTAGGATGCGGTCTGATTTTTCCAAGTTTCCGATGCGGCCCATCAAATCGAAGCAATAGGAGTGGAAGGTTTTAATTTCCACAAAATGAGCGGCATTTCCGATAAGATGGCGGAGTCGCTTTTTAAATTCTGTAGCGGCGGCCCGCGAGAAGGTGAGCATAAGCAGTTGCTCATGTTTTACATCCTCCATGAGCAGGAGGGCGGCGAGTTTGTGCGTGAGTACCTTGGTTTTACCGCTACCCGGCCCGGCCGCCACCACGAGGTGCGTGCTGTTCTTGTCGTCAATAATTTGGCGTTGCGCTTCGGATAGTGTCTCAAACAACTGCCGGTACTTGGCGGGCGTGATGTTGCGTTTGATTTCTGTCCCGCGCGACCCGGGGAAATATTTCCCTAAAAAAGAGGAATAGTTCAACTGAAAATAATCATCTACGAAACGCAGGGCGCCCACGTAGTCGTGCACCATTTTTTTTGCGTATTCGCCCACAATATGGATTTGCTGTACCTTATTCTCGTAGAATTGGTTGAGTTTCTGATAGTCTTCGTTTTTGTACTGAATTTTATTGTTTTCCTCCAATCGTACGATGTGCAGCCGGTTATAAACGACCATAAAACCGCCTTCAATTTTGAGCGCCTCTACTTTAGACAAGTAAAAAAGTACATCTTCAATAGCTTCCGCCGTTGTTTTTTGTTGGAAAAGGCCGGATTGCCGCTCGAAGTTGTCTTTTAATTCCAGTACTGAAAATTCGACCAGTACCTCTTCCGGTTCGGTGCTTTCGGCCTTTACCAATTTGCTTTTTTCGTATAAAAATTCAATAACCGATCGCGCTAATTCCTGTCGTTTGACGAGTTTTTCCCTCAGGTTTTCAGGTGAATCTAAGGTTTGTACGACGATGGCGTGGTTTGAAAAATCGCGAGTTGCGCGTTTGACCCAGTGCTTGATGGCCCAAAAATTCAATACGGTTTTGATACGCTGGGGCGAGACGCCCGCGCAGTTTGCCGCCTCTGCTGCTTCGTTGAGGGCCTTGAGGGAAAAATCCTGCTCGATTTCGCTGAATTGGGTAAGCAAAAAGTGCTCGATTTGGCCAAATGCTTCCATCACCGAGAGCGAGCGGTTTTTGTGTTCCCCTCTTTTGATGAAAGCGGTGAGGTCTTTGGCGTCGGCGAGAATTTTTTCCTCGCGGAGCAGGTTAATGATCTGGATGACCTCTTCCCGAACGACGCCCAAGTGGTCGCTGATGTAATCAATGCGCGATTCGGCATCATCGCTATCGGATGTCTTACTTTTGCTGGAAAACAGCTTTTTGATGATTCGGACGGCGTTTGCTTTTTGGCGGTCGTGATCGAAGCGGGTAGATTTTTCAATTTTTTCAATAGCCTCCTGCGCGCTTTTGCTCAGGATGCTATTCGCGTAAACTCGGGGCATATTTTGGCCGCGCCGCAGATAACCGGCTTCTTCCAGAGCGGCGATGGCAGTGGTTACGCGGGTCTCAATTTCTGAAACGCTGTCGTCCCAGCCTGCTTTTCGGGCAATTTCGAGCGGTGAATTGGAAACGCTGGTTCGATACTTAGTAATGAACTTGATGGCGTTCCATATTTGTTTTATTTCCTGGATGTTCAGTTTGGTTTGGTTGAGCAGTATAAAGTGTTTGCTCAAATCTTCCTCGCTGAACAATACGTAGCAATCGGCTTCAATTTTTTCATCGCGCCCGGCTCGCCCGGCTTCCTGCACATAGTTTTCCAGAGAATCCGAAATATCAAAATGGATTACCAGCCCCACGTCTTTTTTGTCTACGCCCATACCAAAGGCGGAGGTCGCTACCATAATTTGAACTTCTCCGGCCATGAAGGCATTTTGGTTTTCAGTTTTTTCGGTCGAATCCATTTTACCGTGAAAGGCGCGGGCATTGAAGCCGTCGGCATGAAGCCGCTCGGCCAGCTCTCTGGCTTTTCGGGTACGGGAGACATAGATGATGGTCGGGCAATTTTTATCGACAATGAGGCTCCGAAGCGCGTTGTATTTTTCGTCGTCGCCTTCTTTTTCAAATACTTTGTAGTGCAGATTGCTGCGAGAGGCAGAGGCCCGAAAAACATCGAGTTCGAGTTGTAGTTTTTCCCGAAAGTAAGCGCAAATATCTTCAATCACTTTTTGTTTGGCCGTTGCCGTAAAGCAGGATACGGGAATGGGGTCTGCGAGGTTTTTTTTCTCTTGCAGGGTTTTGATAAAGTCGGCGATGTAAAGGTAATCCACCCGAAAATCCTGTCCCCAGGCGGAAAAGCAGTGGGCCTCATCTACCACAAAACGGGCAATTTTTCGGCCCAGCAGCAGCCGTTCGATGGTTTGAGAGCGCAATGATTCGGGGGAGATGTACAGCAGTGCGGCGGAGCCATCTTCTACCCGCTCGAAGGATTTGGCGCGGTCAATGGGGTCGAGCAGGCCATTGATGGTAACGGCTTCGGTGATCCCCGCTCGTTCGAGGTTGTCCACCTGATCTTTCATTAATGATTGCAGCGGAGAGATGACTACCGTAAGCGCCTTCATACTTTGACCATTCATTAGGGCAGGCACCTGAAATGTAATGGATTTTCCGCCACCGGTGGGGAAAACAGCCAGCAGAGAGCGATTTTGGACGGCTGCGCGAACGGCATTTTCCTGCAAGGGTTCGCCGCCGTAAGTGCGATAGGCATCAAAACCAAAAAAGGTTCTTAATCCCTTAAAAATATCGAGGCTTTGGGTGCAATACGAGCAGCCTTCAAGGCAGGGTTTGTTGCGCAAATTTGCCATGACGCGCTCCATATCGGGGTAGTTTCTCAGTACCCAGGGAGGCGTCAGCGAAAAGCGGTTTCGGCAATTGACCAGCGCCAATGCGTAGGCTAACTCAACGGGTTGTTGATGGACCCAACGCGCTACTTCCGCTTTTTCGCAAATGTCGGAGCGGAATTTTTGGATAATAAGAGCAACAAGGTCTTGATTGTCAGATTTATAGTTTAGGTATTTGAAGAAAGCTAAGAAGGCGGGCTGGTTGTGCAATAAGCCATAAAAAATACTTTGCAAATCGGCATTAAGCGCTGAAAACGCAGCGACTTCATCGTAAAAGAGATCGCGAGCTTTCAGGGCATCGTTGAGTGGGTTGTTGAGGCTGTCAGTCTGGAGTTTATCGTCTTTGACTAAAGCATGATAAGGTTTTTGAGGAAAAAGCAGCGGCGACCAAGGGAGCGTGTCAATGGCCTTTTCAGGCGAAAAATGGAGACCCTTACTGTTCAATATTTTAAGGTCGTGGTTGAGGATATTGTGCCCGCACACAAAATCGGCCTGCCCGATGAAGGTGGTAAACTGTAAGAGATTGTTGCTGTGAAATCGGCCTCCAGCGTCATAGCAAGCACCTATGTCCCGGATGTTTTTGCCCAGGCTGTCGGTTTCTATATCTATGAAAGCGATGGTTGGCATGAGGCGTTTTTTACATTTGACAAGGATTGGCTTTTGCTATTGGGAAAGAATGTTTTGGGCATTTTTTACCTTATGCAGCCAACCTTAATACAATATAAATGCCTTTTAGCCGGATATCCAAATGTTTACAATCAAATTAATTATTAACCTTGATTTTAAAGTATATGCCTGGCGGAGTTGGACCAGGGGTGAAGTTTACCCGGAAGAGCGCAGCGAAGACGTGGCGGTATGGCTGCGCTTGCAGCCGACCCCAAAGGGAGGCTGCAAGCGCAGCCATAAGAGCGGAACACCCGGCGCCGCGCAGGTTGATATAAGGAGTAGATGTTAACGCGGCGGGGCCCCAAAAATATAGATAACTTTTGATGCCATAAAACCCCGTATGGCCTCCGCTACCTCATGGGGCGCTTCTTCCTGGGGGAAGTGGCCGCTATGGTTGAGCGCTACGGTTTGGGCCTGTGGGAAGCCGGCCTGGAAGCGGGCCAGTTGAGCAGGTTTGACGACGGGGTCCTGCATGCCCCAGATGAAAAGCATCGGCTGGTGGGCTAAGGCGTTGCGCCGGCGCCAGAGCGACTCAAACCAGCCTTGGTCATTGAGCAGAGATCGGGCAAAGGCCAAGGCGCCGTTGCGCTGCCTGTGGTTGGCAAAGGGGCGGGTATAGTGGCGCAGCACCTGTCGGCCGGGCTTGCGGCTGCCAAAAGAAGCGGGCAGGATAAAGCGAGGCGAGAAGTTGAGCCGGCGATAGAGGAAGGGAAGCAACGGGCTTTTGAGCGCCTTGCTGAGCTTGATGAAGTCGGGGTCGCCCTCGCTGCTCCACAGCCAGGAGTTGAGCACCACCATCCCCTTGATGCGCTCCGGCAAGCGCAGGGCGGCTGCAAAGCCGATGGGGCCGCCAAAATCGTGCAGCGCCAGGGTGAGTTGGCGCAGATCGAGGTGCAGGATAAACCGTTCGAGGGTGTGGGCGTGCTGCTGGGTGCTATAATCGTAATGTTCGGGCTTATCGGAGAGGCCAAAGCCAATGTGATCTATGGCTATGCACCGGAATTGATCGCGCAGGGCTAAGATGACCTTGCGGAAATCAAAACTCCAGGATGGCGTGCCGTGTACAAAGAGCAATACAGGGCCGCTGCCTTCGTCGATGTAGTGCATGTTGGCGCCGCCGACATCAAAATAGCGGGACGTAAAAGGATATTCAGCGGCGTCGAGCCAGGGGAAATGCGCATTGGCCATCATCTTGTTATTTGATTATGGCGCAAAGTTGGGGCAGTAGAGGCAGAAGCATCTTGGTGCAGACCAAGATGCGGCGTCAGATTTTTACCTGGTTGAAGAGCTTGCTGAAATTGGTGGGGTCAATGCCCAGGTAGGAGGCGATGTACTTGTGCGGAACGAGCTGGAGCAGATGGGGGCTGCGGCGGCAAAAGGCCCGGTAGCGCTCCTCCATGCCGGCTGCATGCAGCTCTACATGGCGGTGGATGACGCCGGCCAGCATGGCCTCGGCCATCTTGCGGAATAGGCGCTCCAGCGAAGGCGACTGGTCGAGCAGCGCCTCCAGATCGGCATAGCTCAGGGCATCGAGCCGGCTGTCGGTGAGGCAGGTCAGGTAATAAGCGGCAGGCTGTTGGGCGGCAAACGATTCGGGCAGGGCACAGGGGCCGGGCGCATAGGTGAAGGCGATGACGTGCAGTTTTTTATCGGTTTCGGCATACGACATCTGCACACCTTCACGTACAAAATACAGCTCGCGCTGCACCTCGCCGGGAACGACTATAAACTCGCCTTTGCGGAAGCTGCGGGGGCGAAGTTTTGCCTCCAACAGGGCGTAGTCGGCGGGCGGGATGGGGTGAAACTGGCATAGGTAGGCGTAGCGATCCATAGGGCTCAATTGGGGGTGATGGAAGCATCCATCCAGGCGCCCTCGGCATAGCAGTGTTCCAGCAGCCTGCGGTAGATGGGGCTTTGTTGGAGCAGGGCGGGGTTGCCTACCAGTACGAGGTGCTCTCGGGCGCGGGTCATGGCCACATTGAGCTTGCGGTCTACGCCTTCGTGCGATAATGACGACAGGGCGCTGAGCTGCCGGGGCGAATTGGTGCAGAGCGAAATGAGCACCACGTCGCGGGCGCCGCCCTGATAGCGTTCTACGGTATCGATGGTAAGGGGCAACTCGTGCAGGTTGCGCTCGCGCAGCGCCTGGCGGATGAGCGCAATTTGGGCGCGATAGGGCGTGATGATGCCAATACTGCCCGGCGTGATGAGGCGCTCGCTGGCGGCATACAGCCGGACGCAGCTCTCCACTAACTCGGCGATGCGTGCGGCCTCGTGCCGATTGGTTTTGAGGGTAGGGCTGGCGTCGTCAATATCGGTGGGTAAAAAGAGAAGCCTGTGGGCCGCCAACTGCCGGTCGAGGGCCGCAGGCGCCTCGGGCAGGCGCCATTGGGGGGCTTCCGTTTGGCGGGTTGTGTGAGGCAGCACCTGCAGGCGGCTGTCGTAGAAGTGCTGGCCGGGGAAGCGCATAATGTCCTGGTGCATGCGCCCCTGCCTGCTGAGCTGGGCATAGGCCCAATGCCAGCCATTGGCTATGCACTGGCGATAGAGCCGCTCAAAGAGGGAATCGCGGAGGTTAAAAAAGCCCAACTCGCGCAGGTCTTCATCGCGCACCTGAGCGTCTTCTTCGCGCTGGGCCACTACGGCGGGCAGTTGGCGGTGGTCGCCGATGAGCGCCCAGCGGGAGAAGCCCGAGAGTAGGCCCACGAGGCCGGGCTCCAGAATCTGAGAGGCTTCGTCGACGACTAACCGATGGAAAGTTTTGAGCTGCAACAACTCGGGCTTGCCCGCTACGCTGGCCACAGTGCCCACCATCAGTCGGGCGGCGGCTAGCAACTCGTTGAGTTCTCGCCGGCTGGTAATGCCTTCGCTTCGGGTTTGCAGCAGGTGGCTGCGGAAGCGCTCGTCGGTACCATCGCGGGAGCCTATGCGCAGATAGGTGCGCGCCTGCTCGTGATCGATGTTTTCGATCGACTCGCAGATCTCGTCTACGGCCCGGTTGGTATAGGCCAGCAGCAGCAGATGCTCTTCGGTATGCTCCAGCAGTTGCGCCACTAAGCAGCGCAGCATCTGGCTGGTCTTGCCGGTACCTGGCGGCCCCCATAGCAGGAAGTAGTCGGGGGCTGCAACCATGCGGGCCAGGATGTCGGCCTGCTCGTCGGTGAGCTCTGGCGGTCGGCGGTGGGCTGCAGGGGCGGGCAGGCCCGGCGCCATTCGTCCCAACAGCAGCGCGCGCCGGGCCTCGGGCGCCCGCGCCAGGGTGAAGAGGCTGCGGTAATAGGCCATGAAGCTGCTGTCGAGGAGGTCGTGCTCCAGCACCCACTCGGCCTGCTCCCGGAAAAGGCGATCGTTGAACTGGCGTGAGCGCAGCCGCACTTTTACATGGCCGGGTTCAAGTTCTACGAGGGTGCATTTAAAAATCTGGTTGACCAACGCGCCGGGTCCTTGCTGCGCAGCGGGGTAGAGCACGGCTATATCGCCCACCCGGAAGTTGGCCAAGGGGTTAGTGCGCTCGGTGCGCACCAGCGTAAGCATGGGTTCTTCTGCCGTAGCCTGGTTAACGGCCATTTGGAGGCCTGCCATCCACTCGAAATTTTGCTCCTTGTCATCGGGGTCGTCGAGCCACAGGCTGGCTAAGCCATTGACTTTATCCTGGCCTTGTACGCCGGTTTTGGCTAAGGCGTGTTCGCGGGCTGCCATGCCGGCGAAGGCGGCGAAATAGGCTTTTTCGATGGAGTCGAGGGCTTTCCATACCGACTCGAAGAGGTAGATGTTATCGCGGGCAAAGCCCTTGAGGTTAGGGTAGCGGGCCAGGCTGAGGCGCGCAAAGAGCCGGTCGCCCTGTTCGCTCAGGCTGCCTTCGCCCAGCCCCAAGCCCGCCAGCAGCCGGTCGATGGCCACCAATTGGTTGCGCAGTTGCAGGGCTTCGTATTGTTGAGCTTTGCTGGCAGGGGCAAAGCGCAACGGCCGCTCGTCGACGCCGCTGTAGAGGATATAGCTGGCCGGGTTGGCTTCGACCCCAAAAGCCGATCGGATGAGCAGGTCGTATAGTGCCGTCTGGATAAAATGGCTGCCGGCAATGCCGTGGATGTTGGCCATGAAAGGCTTGCCGCTTTTGAGCTCTACGATGGCGGTGCGCCCCTCGGCGCCGGCGGGTCGGTGTAGCAGGTCGAGGCGCCCCTGAAGGCCATAGGTTTCGCTGTAAAACGAAGGTTCGAGATAACAATGGGCCGTAGCGATGCCCTCCTGCTCAAAGCCGGCGGCAATGAGCTGTTGCAGGTGTACGAAGTGGCGCTGCGACTGCTCCATGAGCTCCCGTATCTGGCGGTCGTCAAAGAGGCAGAACGCCAAAGGTTGCAGGCCGAAGATGCGCCGTTTGAGCTCGGGGAAGCTGGCCTTCGGGTTGGTCATCAGCTCGTCGAGGAAAAAGTTGGCCACGTTGCCCAGCAGTCGCGGCAGGGTCACATCATAGGGTAAAAATTTATTGAGCAGGTACGACCAAGGGTCGGTTTCCGCGCCCCGATAGCATTCTGCTACGGCCGACACATCAATGAGGTAATCGGGGTCTACAACAATGGCCCTCGGTCGATACAGGCCTGCGTCGTCTATTTCTACATCCAGCAGGTTGAGGGCTATGGGAAAGCCCGTCACTTTGCGCATCAGCTCTATGGTGGGCTGTAGATAATCGTTGCGCTCGGGCAGGTTGTATTGGATGCGGATAACGGTTTCGGGGGCGGCCTCGCTGCGGGCCAGCAACTGCTCATTGGGCGCATCGTCGGCTAAGGCCAGCACCCGCAGCTTGGGCAGGTAGGCCGTCACTTGGGGCGGGCGCAGGGCTAAGGGCCACTCCTGGGGCATCCAGGGCGCCCAGTTGGGGGCCGGCGGCGTTTGCCACAGGGCTTCGATCAGTTGGGCAATGGCGCGGTAACCCAGCGCCAACGTGGCGATATCTTCACGGCGACCGGGCAGGCGAGCGCGCCGGCGAAACTGGTGCAGGTAGTACAGCAGGGCCTTGTCGAGCTGGTACTTATGGGCCACATAGGCCATGCGGGCAAAATGGGTGGTAAAAACCAGCCGCTCGGCCCGGGTCGCTTCCTGGAAAACCAGGTGCAACAGTTGGTAGCAGGCTTCAATTCGGCCCGGCGTGTCGAGACTTTCCGACTCGGCTACTTTTGCCAGTTCCCGGTAAAAAAGATGTGCCAATGCTTGCTGGTCTGCGGCCATGTTGCGCGTTTAGGTACACATAACCACACAAAGGTAAAAAACCCTTTGCTTATCCGTGCCCCAGTAGCGTCAGCAGTTCGCCATAGCCGCCAATTTCGTAGGTGGGGCTGATGGGCAGGTAGCGCTCAGCGCCTTCAGGGTTGTACCAGCAGGCGTGCAGGCCGTAGTCGAGGCCGCCCTTCACGTCGGCGTTCAGGTTGTCGCCTACCACCAGCACCCGATCGCGTTCGGGGCCGCCCATTTCAGTGAAGGCGTGGTCAAAAAAAGCCGCCTGAGGCTTGGCAGGGCCGATCTCGTCGGATACCACAATGACCTCAAAGAAACCCGCTATACCGGCTGCGTGCAGGCGGGGGCGCTGCACCTCTTTTAGGCCGTTGGTCACCAATCCCAGCCGATAATGGGGTCGCAGGGCCTCCAATAAGGCCAAGGCGCCGCTTAGCAGATGCCCGGCATGAGCCAAGTTTGCCAGGTAGGCGTCGGCAAAGGCGTCGGGGTCGATGCCACGAACGCCCAGCTCGTAAAAAAAGCGTTCAAAGCGCTCGCGCCTCAGTTGGGCTTTGCTGATGCGGCCGTGTTCAAAGTCGTGCCAGCAGGCCTTGTTGATGTGGTGGTACACCTCGTGGTGGTCGGGCTGAAAGTCGAGCCCCTCGTCGGCCATGGCGCTGCTGAGGCTGTGTCGCTCGGCGGCGGTAAAGTCGAGCAGGGTGTTGTCGGCGTCGAAAAGAATCCAGTCGTAGTGCATGCGGTTTAGTGAAGTCAAGTGAATGAAAAAGTTTTAGGGCTCAAAGTTGTTGATGTGAGGCCGGATAGCCATTTTTTATTGCCATTCAGCCGGATCAACATCCCTGAGCACCTCGCAGGCATGCTCATAGCCAATTTCAATGGCCTGGTCAAAGGCCAGCCAATCGAGAAAGCCAATGTTCTTCATGTCTGAACGGAAGAATAAGTCGGAGTCGGAAGCTAAGCGGCGCGCTTTTTCATCGCTACCCAGGGCCGTCGATTTCATAAGTATGCTCAGTATGGATGGCGTTTTATACACTTTTTGCCCGGTAAACCACTGTTTGAGCAGTAAGGTAGAGTCCGGTATTTCGGTGTAGTTGAGGTTGTACTGCTTGTCGCGTTCAAAATCGGCGGCAATGATGCGGTCTACTCCCAGGCGGCGCATCACATCAATGGGCAGGTTATTCACGATGCCTCCGTCTACATGCAGGTCATTGCCAAATACCAAGGGCGGAAAAATGCCGGGAATGGCAGCGCTGGCCATGATGGCTTTGGTCATAGCTCCCTGGGTATGCACATGCTCGTGGGAGGTGGTCAGGTTGGCGGATACGCAAAAAAAAGGCCGCCAGAGGTCTTCAATCTGGCGATGACCAAAAACTTCTTCCATTACCCGTTTTACTTTTGCGCCTTTCATCAGGGCCACGAAGGGCAACCAGTCCCAGTCGCCCTTGGTAGGGTTGTGCAGGCACATGCGCTTGAGGGTTTCGTAGGCTTCCCGTGGGTCGGGGTGGCACGCCAATATGCCGGCCATGATAGCGCCGGCAGAAGTACCCCCGAAGTGGTCGATGGGTATGCCGCGTTCAACCAATGCCTTATAAATGCCAAAGTGCGAGAGCCCTCGGGCTGCGCCTCCGGCCATCACCAAGCCCACTTCCCGCCCCTGAAGGCAGCGCGCTATCCATTGCATGTCGGCAGGCAGATGCGGACAGAGATGAAAATGCCTCCAGATGCGGCGTTTTTGTAGCCAGTTGGCCGTATGTGTCGGCGGCCTGCGCGGATCGTCGTGCAACAGGATCAGGTATAATTTTTTGTCGTGCAACTGATTTTCCGGTAAAAACTGCCGCTCAATGGCCGTCAGCTCCGCCGGATCATCTGCTTTAGCCAGCAGAATGATTACATCGGCATGGCGCAGACAAGCCTGGGTCCATTGCGCGTCGGTTGCGTCGGCCTGAAAAAGCGATAGTTGGGAGCGTTGTGCTTGCTCGTCAAACCAGAGATTGAGTCGCTCCCGATATTCGCCCTCAACAGGCGGGCCGCTTGTCTCTAATGCCTGTTGCAAATGCCGGCGGGTAATCCATGCGCTGGCTTCATGGGCGCTCAGGGTTTCGGTAAACTTCCGGCAGAAATTGTCTGCATCTGGCGATGCCAACAGGGGCAATACCGCTATTGCGCTATACCGGCTCTGGCGGGGAGAGGTCGTGCCGGCTTGTCGCAGGCGGGTAGCTAAGTTGCGCAGCAGATGTTGCACCATGTTAGGGGAAATCAGCAGCATCTGATCAAACAGGGGCTTACTGAACTTAGCCAATATGCTGTCTCTTCGGGCTATTATGGTGGCGCTGCGAGGCTCGTCGTTGAGCAATGACATCTCGCCCAGCGGCTCGCCCCGACCAATTTCATTGATGGTTACCAATTCATCCTCCCGGGCTACCTTTGCCGCCAGTCGTCCGCTGAGAACCAAATAAAAACTATTGCCAACATCGCCTTCCCGGAAGAGCGTTTCCCCGGCTTTCAACACCACCCATTCTACCTGAGGGCCAATCTGGCGCCATACATCCTCATCTAATTTGCCAAAGTGCGGTTCCAGCGCCCGCTGCAAAGAAAGAAGCCGTGAAGCCATCAGGTCTGTTTCCGCTTTCATGTGTTAAAGTTGAGCTGTACGATTTCTCGCCTCCTGAGGGGAGGCCACTACAGGCTGCATAAGCTTATACGAGATTGGAGGCCGGGCAGTATCCCGGCCTCCTATTATTTTTTTACCAATACCACCGGCCGACTCACAGAGCCGCGGGCAGTGTGTACCCATATAAAGAATATGCCGTCGCTTTGGTTCGCCAGATCAAACGTTATTTGCTGCCGTTGTCCATGCTGTACGCTCCGCTGCAACAATTGCCCGTTGGCGGCGTAGAGCTCTACCGTAACGTCTTCCTGCTCGTCGAAGGCCAGCAATACCTGAAACTGCCCGCTAGTGGGGTTGGGCAGCAGCTTAAACAGGTTCAATCCCGGCAGATCGCTCGTTCCCGTTAAAAACTCTACCACCACCTCGGTTATAGCGGTACATCCATTGGCGTCGGTGACGGTGACGCTGTATACCCCTGGCGCCAATCCTGCAATTGCAGCGGTCGTATCGCCGGTGTTCCAGGCATAACTCAGCGGGGCCGTGCCGCCAGTGGCCGTGGCTGCGGCGCTACCGTTGTTGGCGTCCTGGGCAGGGGTGGCTTCGGCGCTTACCGTCAGGAAGTCGACGGGCGCTTCAACCGCCACATCCAGCGTTACCGAGCAACTCGCCGCATCCACTACGGTTACGGTGTAATTGCCGGGGCATACATTGCGCAACGTAGCTTCACGCCCCCCGTTACTCCACAGATAGGCCGTCTGGCCGGTAGCTCCCGATACGGTCAGTGATACGTCGTTGGCGCAGGGCGTACAGCCTGTAGCCGCTACGGCCGCTTCGGCCCGCAGGGCGCAGCCGGCATTGGGCAGGGGTAGGTAGCATACCTCCAGCGACCATTCAGCGAGCTCGCCTCCGTCAGCAGCCCATGAATCGAAGACGCGCAATGCCCAGGTTCCTTCCGGGTTTTGGCCGTTGAAGATCGACAGCGGAGAGCGGGGCTGGTAGAGCCCTCCGTCTACAGGGGGGCAGGGTATAGCCCCATAGGGCGCCGTCGCCTGATCGTCGAGGCGGATGTTGAAGTGATCTTCATCCCAGCAGACGGGCCCCAGCAGGGCAATGGTGGTATCTGCCGGACTGCGAAGGAAGAAGTTGAGGTCGTTGATCCAGTCGTGGGTTCCCGCTAGTACGGGTACATTCACATCGGTCACAATGCCGGCTATCGGAAAGTTTATCGTAGCCACAACGGTAGTGGTATCGTTGGGGGTAATGAACAGGGGCAGGTCTTCACTGGCTAAGGTCACGCATACAATGGCCGTTGTGGAAAATACATGCGCAGGTCCAAACGCGCCTTCGCCACAGGTGTTAGCTGCTTTCAGCCTCCAGTACAAGGTGTCGCCGTCGGGTAGGTCGTTGGGCAGTAGGTAGCTGTCGCCCGTCAGGCCCGACTGTTCCAGCAGCAGGGGCGAAAAACTGCTGTTATCCGCTACCTGAAGGGTATAGGTATCGGCGCCAGGGGCTGTATTCCATACCAATAGCGGCTGCAGGGCCGCATTGAAAGCGCCGTCTACGGGCGCTATGGGCTGTATAGGGTCGGGTAGGGCCGGACTCACATTCAGCACGAAGCCGGCCAGCGCTTCCCCTGTGGGCCCATTGCCCGCTAACGTGAGTAGGTACTGACCCGGCTCGGCTGCCGCCAGCCCGCTGAGGGTCAGGGCGCCGCTGCTGCCGGCTGCCAAGGTGTCGGGGGCAAAGGTAGCCGTCACGCCCTCCGGCAGCCCCGATATCCCAAGGGCTACCTGCCCCTCAAACCCAGCCGTGCTATCGGCGCTCAGCGATAGGGTCAGGGCATCGGCGCCGCAAGTATTCAGCGCATTGGGCTGGGTACTCAGTACGAAGCCCGCTGCCGGCGCGCCAATGCTAAAGTTGTTGTTCGACACGTCGAAGAAGATGTTGCCGGCGCATACCACCATCACCCGGGCCGCTTCGGTAGCCAATACGGGTACATCTACGGCATAGAGCCCGTTATTGGGCACGCCCGCTGCTAGCACAATGGGGTAGGAGAGGCCCCCGTCAACCGAAAGCAGAATGTCTACTTCGGCGCAACTCACCGGCGCCAATTGGGTGTTGGCCACATTCCAGCGCACGGCCTCCTGCCCGCCGGCGGCCCAACGTATTCCGGCAGCGTCGGGCGTGGTCAGTACAAAAGGGCCGGCGGCGTCGCTCACCGTCACTACAGCGCTGCCATGATCGGTGCAGCCGCCGCCGGGGGCATTGTCGCGCACCGATACCCGGAAGTTCATACGACGCGCCACAGTGGGCAGCACCTCCCAGTCGAACGGTCCGCCATTGGCCAAGGCCGGCAGGGCCGGGAAATAGCGGGTAGGGCTGGCCGAGGGGTCTAAAGTCCTGAAATTAGGGCCTCCTGCATTGGTCGGCAGCGGAGGCTGTGTGCTGAGCTCGCTGTCGAATTGCTCCCAGCAGTACGTCAGGGCGTCGCCGTCGGCATCGGTGGCTGCGGCCGTCAGGAAAAAAGGCGTACCCATCGGGATGACGTAGGCCTGCTGCCTCGTCTCCACCTCGGGCGCTACATTGTTCAGCGGTATGCGCTCGCCGCAGGTATTGCCTCCGCCAAAAGCCACAAAATTCGTCATCTCCTCTAAGTTGTAGCCGTGGAAGTAGTCGTCGGAGTTGAGCTGCACATTGTCGCCGCAGATACCGGCATAGGCCATAATGGTAGAGCCGCTGCCCGGCTCTAAGGCCGTAATGTCTTGCTCATTGTTGTTGCCGCAACCCCTGAAGGTATGGCTGCCCGCAAACTGATGCCCTATCTCATGCGATACATAGTCGATGTCAAAGGGGTCGCCGGTAGGCGGAAATATACCCGTATAGCCAATGGCTTTGGCGCCCTGCGCGCATACTACTCCATAGCCGGCTACGCCTCCGCCTCCGGTTCCAAACACATGCCCGATGTCGTAGTTGTTGTTGCCAATAAGACTGTCGATGATGGTTTGGTTAGCCCCTAAGATGTCGTCGTCGGTATAGGGGTCGGTTTCAGGATCCATAAAGATGAGGGTGTCGTTGTTGGCAATGATGGTCATGCGCACGGCAAATTCGCGCTCATACACCCCATTCACCCGGTTCATCGTAGTAGCCATAGCCCCCAGAATCAGCGGTACCTCGCTGCCGTGGTACTGCGCATACTCGCCCATACAGGCCAGCGCCAGCCGGTAGTTGCGCAGTTGGCAGTCGCCAAATCGCTTACCTCCGCGGGGCGCGTGGGGGTCAGTGGCCGGGCTCTCTTCGGCGGCACAAGAGAACGTTTTATGCGGCGGCGGCACAAAATCGCGGCGCGCATACACCTGGTACAGCCGATCCTGACCGTGATACAGCGGGTCGATGAATACCGTGCCCTGCTGCTGTGTAAACACCATCGCATGAAAGCCCTGGGGCGTGAGGTCAAAGCGCACCGACAGGCTCGCGTCGGCTAACCCCCGCCCGGCATACGTCCTGATTTCCGGGAAGCGAGCGCCCAACTCGGCGGCCATAATCGGCGACTCCCATACGCCAAAGCGCGCCGTTGCGCCGTCGGGCATGGGCAATTCCAGCAGTATAGGCCGGGTTTTAGCCGCCGCGCTACCCTCCAAAGGCGCGGCGGCCAATAAGCTGCGCAGCGCGCTTACGTCCAGCGCAAAGGTTTGATATTGTTGGGGTTCTATGCGTCGTTCCTGCCCTTGTTGCAGGGCCGGCGGGCGGGGTTCCGCCGTCCAAAGCACATTTACTATCCCCGATTGAGCCGAAGCCCACACAGGGCACAGCAATACACACAGTAGCCAAAAGCGATTCATAAAGAGCATTTTTAGGCTTGAAAAGTAGGACTTTTTGCCTTATTGGAGGGTAGTCGTTTTTGGGGGGCTGTCGGGCCGGGGGCATAAATATTTCATTCGCAGGAGATGTTCCATTCCCCCCGGCCCGCCACCGCGTCGTCCGCTATTATGGGCCGGCTTGGCTTTTATGCCCAAACCTCAGCCAAGGCCCGGCCGGCCCATACCGCTTCCACCGCTGCCCCAACCTTATTAACATGGTCTAACCGCGCAGGATTTTTTCCATTTTCCTGCCCTTGGCCAACTCGTCTACTAATTTATCCAAATACCTGACCTTCCGGGTTAAAGGAGTCTCAATTTCTTCTATGCGGTAGCCGCAGATTACGCCTGTGATGAGGGGCGCATTGGGGTTCAGCGAAGCCTGTTCAAAAAATGCTTCGAAAGTAGCCTTCTCATCTATCAGGCGCTTTAACTCAGGGTCTTCAAAACCGGTGAGCCATGTGATGACCTGATGCAACTCTTCTTTGGTTCGGCCCTTTTTTTCCACTTTGGCCAAATACATGGGATAGACCGAAGCAAAGGTAATTCGGGCTATGCGCTCGTCGTGTGTGGCATTGTTCATGCGCAGTGCATTTTTTCTTGTAAAGTTACAACGGTTTCGTCATACAGGCGAATGAAGTGTTTGAATAGTGGTTTACCTTTGTGGCCTTGACCAATGAAACCAACCGCCATGCTGCAACAACAGATCAGCGACACCATACTCATGGTGCGCCCGGCCCATTTCGGCTATAACGAAGAAACTGCGGCCTCTAACGCATTTCAGACCAACGTCGGCGTTTTGTCGGCCCCACAAATCAGCGCCTTGGCATTGGCTGAGTTTGATGCCTTCGTGAATAAACTCCGGGACGCAGGCGTCAAGGTGGTGGTCGTTGAAGACACTTCAGCACCGCTCAAAGCCGACGCCATCTTCCCCAACAACTGGATTACGACGCATTCCGATGGGGTGATCATTACTTATCCGATGTTTTCGGCCATGCGCCGCTTAGAGCGCCGGACGGATATTGTAGACCAGTTGTCGCATGAATACGAGGTGACCAACTGGCTGAGGCTGGAACAGCATGAGGCCGACAATCTTTTTCTGGAGGGTACGGGCAGCATGATTCTCGACCGGGCTCACCGGGTTGTATATGCCTGCCGCAGCGTGCGCACCGACGAGGGGTTGCTGCGCGAGTTTGCCGCCAGTATGAAGTACGAAGTAGAGGTGTTCGACGCCCTTGATCCTGCCGGGCTGCCCATCTACCACACCAATGTAATGATGGCTCTGGGGGAAACCCTGGCGGTGATTTGTCTTGACAGCATCGTAAATGCCGCCGAGCGGGCCTCGGTAGTGGCGCGACTGCAAGCCACGGGCAAAGCCATTGTGGAAATTTTTTACGATCAGATGATGCGTTTTGCCGGCAATATGCTCCAGGTGAGGGGCGCGGCCGGTCAGTCGTATTTGGTAATGTCGGAGCAGGCTTACCGTTCGTTGCTGCCGCAGCAGATAGCCGAGATAGAAGCCCATACCCGCATCTTGTATGCCGATCTGCACACGATAGAAACCTACGGCGGCGGCAGCGCCCGCTGCATGATGGCCGAGGTTTTTTTGCCGGAGAAAACAGGGCATTGATTGATCGGGCTGCCGGGCCTCATCGCAGGGCCGGCGCCAGCACTTCGGGTCGCCCGTCGATGTCGGGAGGGATAGAAAGGCCCAAAAGCCGGCAAATGAGCGGATAGATGTGTACGTTTTGGAAACGAGGCAGGGTCAGGCCCGATTTCAACAACGGCCCCTGCGCGTAGAAGATGCCGTGGAGGTCGGTGATGGCCGGGTCGAAGCCATGCTCGCCTTTGGGGCCGCCCCGCCGGAGCAGGCTCATGCGGCGGAGGTCGGAATAGTAGTACGGAAAGTCGGGTAGGGCAATGAAATCGCCAAGGCGAGGGTTGCCGATGTTGTTGTGGTAGTGCGGAAAATCCTGCGTTTTGTAAATGCGCGCATGCGTAGCCCGAGCCTGTAGCGCCTGAAACACGCTGTCGGGATCGGCGCCGGGCCGAAGGTAAAAGTGGGCCAAAGCGCCGTTGTTGGCTGTCGTATAAAGGCTATCGTTGAGTAGGGGGTCGATGGGAAGAAACTGCTCGGGAGCTACCTCTGCCATGCCGTGGTCGGAGACGATAATAAAATGTACCGGCAGCCCAAGAGAGTCCACGCCGTCGAAGAGCCTGCCTAAGGCGGTATCGAGGCCCATGAGCGCCTCGCTGAGTTTGGCGTCGTTGTTGGGGCCAAAGCGGTGGCCGGCATCATCCATGTTTGAGAAGTACATGCTGATCAGGTGGGGCCGAATTTCGGCCGGAAGCCGCAGCCAATCAAGCGCTTGTTGCACACGGATCATCTCAGGGACGCTGCCGTCATAGGTATACCAATACGTGGGGCGTATGCCATGGATGTCGGCCTCGGAACCCACGAAGAAAAAACTGGCAGAAACCATACCCTCTTTTTCAGCCTGCACCCAGATGGGTATGCCGCCGTACCAGGAGCCGTCTTCTACCAATCGGCGCTTGCTCATGGTATACATCTCGCCCTTTTCAGGATCAAAATAGCTGTTGTCTACCAGATTGTGTCGCTCGGGGGTCATGCCCGTAGCTATGGAGTAGTGGTTGGGGTAGGTCTTGGAGGGAAAGCAGGGAATGAGCCCCTCTGCCTGTACCCCCCGCGCAATAAGGCGGGAGAGATTGGGCGGCTGAAAGCGCGCCGTATAGTCCCACCGATATCCATCAAGAGAAATGAGGATGACATAGGGTTTGTCTAACTGCTGGGGCGCATTCTGCCTGCCGGCTTCGTGGTGCATGGCGCGCTGCTGGGCCGACAGACCGCAAAGCAGCAGGCCGAACCCCAATAAAAGCAATAGCCGCTTGCTCATAAACATAAAATATAGATGAGCAGGCAAGGTAAGCCCCGAAGGGGAAAGGATGCGATCAACCCACGTTATTTTATCATTATTTTTCAGGAGCGGGCGCCAAGGCTTCTTTATAAGCAGCTAAGCAGCGCTCCCGGGCCATTTTGTGATCCACGATGGGCTCGGGATACCGGGCTGTACCGTATTCGGGCGCCCAGCGCCTGATGTAGGCGAAGTCTTTGTCAAATTTTTCCTGCTGGGCAATCGGGTTGAAAACCCTGAAATAAGGCGCCGCATCGGTGCCGCTTCCGGCAGCCCACTGCCAGCCGCCATTGTTGCTGGCCAGGTCGAAGTCGAGCAGCTTCGCGGCAAAGTAAGCCTCGCCCCAGCGCCAGTCGATGAGCAGGTGTTTGGTAAGAAAGCTGGCGGTTATCATGCGGGCCCGGTTGTGCATGAAGCCGGTGGCATTGAGCTCGCGCATACCGGCATCAACCATGGGGTAGCCGGTGCGCCCCGCACACCAGGCTTCAAATTCGGCTTCGTTATTGCGCCACTCAATAAGGTCATAGCGCGGATTAAAGGCACGGGTTTCTACCCGCGGAAAGTGGTAGAGTATTTGGGCATAAAAGTCGCGCCAGATGAGTTCGTTGAGGTAGGTGTCGTTGAGGGCCTGGGCATGACGGGCCTTCTCGCGTATGCTGATGGCGCCAAACCGGAAGTGAATGCCCAGCCGGGAGGTGCCTTGAATGGAGGGGAAGTCGCGCTGCTTGTCATAAGCTTTGATTAGGCTGCGACTCACGGTAGCGGGCGGCAGACTGAGGGACGTAGGCTCGAAGCCTATGTCGGCCAAGCTGGGCATAGGCAAAGGCGCCGTAGTGTAAAAGCGATCAAAATAGCGCTCGTTAGGGTAAGATTGCAGGAAAAAGGAACCCGATTGGCCGCCCGTCGCCGGGCGGGTCAGCAAGCGGGCGCGCCATTTGCGGCTGTAGGGGGTGAATACGGTATAGGGAAGACCGTCGTCTTTGAGTACTTCATTGCCTTCAAAAATGACGTGGTCTTTAAACGTATGGAACCCGGCCCCCCGGGCGGCCAGCAACTGGCTTACCTGATGGTCGCGTTGGATAGCGTAGGTTTCGTAATCCCGATTAGTATATACGGCGCCGACAGCGTACGCTGCTAAAAGTTCGGGCCATACCACCTGAGGATCGCCCTGCCTGACGATTAGGGCAGAACCGAGCTGATGAAGCTGTTCGCGCAGACCGGAGATGGTCTGATGAATGAAACTCACCCGGGCGTCGCTCCGGTCTTCAAGCTTGTCGAGAATAGAAGTATCGAAGATAAACACGCACAGCACAGGCTTTCCCGAGCGCAGGGCATGGTACAGGCCGGCATTGTCGTGTAGCCGCAGGTCGCGGCGAAACCAAAAGAGATTAATTTTTTCCTGATTGCGCATAATCAAAAGGCAAGCTTGAGCAGACGAAACGACAGTAATGCAAAAAGGTTCGCAAAAGACCGTTTTCAATGCGGCAAAGGGCTAATTTTGCGGCAAATCAAAAGCAGTGGGTTATGAAAGCGAATTGGATGACCATTTGTACGCTGATCTCAGCCATGTTTGTTCTGCTCCAGGGGTGCCAAACAGAGCAAGGAGCTGCAAAAAAAGAAATTGAAGCACTGGAAGCGGCGCTTTCTACTGCTTTTGACCCCGTAAAAGCCGATACCTTGCTGGCGCGTTATGATGCCTATGCAATTGCTTATCCACAAGATGTAGAGACGCTGGCCGCCTTCCGCCTGAATGGCGCCAAACTCCTGGCCGCCGCCGAGCGTCAGCCACAGGCGGCTCAGGAACTGCTGAAAGGGCTTAAACTGGGCGCTACGGCTTCCACGCGGCCGTCGGCGCTGTTGCTGGCGCAATTGTACGAAAATCACCTCGACCAGACCGAGGCGGCCCTTACGGCCCGGCAGGCGCTGGCCGTCATTTACCCGGATGCCGTGGCGCTGCCCGCCGGCGAGCCTAATTTTCTGGCGCGCATGGATGTGCTCCTGCGGCAGATTACCGTCGATTCTACGGGGAACCTCAATTTTAAGGCGGCCGGCGTCTACATGACGAATGCCGAAGTGTATGCCGCCATAGCTGGCAACGACGATGTTGCTCCCCAGGTGCTGTACAAAGCCGCCGAAGTAGCCCGGGCTGTGCGCTCCTACCAAAAAGCGCTGGTATTTTATGCCTGGCTCAGCGACCGCTACCCCAGCGATGAGCATGCCGCCAAGGCGCTGTTTATGCAGGCATTCACTTATGATGAAGACCTCAACGACGATGAAAAGGCCCGCCAGTACTACCAGACTTTTCTGGAACGATACCCCAACGACGACTTCGCCGATGATGCCGCGCTGCTGATCGAAAACTTGGGCAAAACCGAAGAAGAGATCATCAAGCAACTGGAACAAAAAGCAGCCGGGCAATAAAGTCAGCGCTTTTTTATACCGCGCGTCGGCAAATTTTGGGCATAGCAGCCTTGATAAATACAGGTATTTGTGCACAAAACCTGCCAGCCCAAACGATAAAAAGTCTCGTTTTCATGCAACCCTAAACGGGCTTTCGTTACCTATGCTTAGGTAAACGCCAGCATAAGCGAATGACGGACTATCTTCAACAGATTATCGAGGGCTGCCGGCAGGGCGACCGAAAGGCGCAGCGGCAGTTGTACGAGCAGTACAAGGGGATAGCCTATGGAGTATGCCTGCGTTATGCCGACGACTCCCATGATGCGCAGGACCTGTTGCAGGAAGGATTTATTCGCGTTTTTCGCGATATTAACCAGTTTCAGGGAGCAGGCTCCTTCGATGGTTGGGTGCGCCGCGTGTTTGTAAACGTGGCGTTGCAACACCTGAAAAAAAAGCGGAGCTTCCCCGTAGCGGCCATGCTGGAAGAAGAATTAAACGAACTACAGGACGACACCCGCTGGTCGGTCTTCGATAACGACGATTTGTCGGCCGGCCTCATTCGGCTGATGCAACAACTCCCCACCGGGTTTCGAACTGTCTTGAACTTATACGTACTCGAAGGATATTCCCATGCTGAAATTGCCGATCAGCTTAGTATCAGCGTCGGCGCTTCCAAATCACAACTCAGCCGGGCTAAAACCATGCTGCGGGCGATGCTGGAAAAAAACCTGGGAGCAGATTCTATTTACCTGACCAAAACCGGAGCTTATGGAAAATAAGTTACCACCGGATCGCTTAGATGCTTTTTTGCAAAAAATGCTGGAGGATTATACACCTGCCCCTCCGGATGATATATGGGCCGGCATAGAGGCCGAACTCCCGCAGCCGGCAGTTGCGCCAACTCCTGTGCGCTACCCGGTTAATCCGGCGTGGTGGGCCGCCGCTGCCGTAGCGGCAGTGATGCTGGGCGTCATAGCTTTCCAGCATTGGCACTACAACGGCCAAATAGAAAAGTTGTCGGCCCGGCTTGAACTCGAAAAAGCGGCGGAAGGAACTTCGGGAACCGGGTTGGCCGACAACAATCAGGCATCGCAGGCCATCATAGCCGAAGCCGTTATGGGTGGCGCGCCACCCAACGGGCAATTTACAGCGAAAGCGGCCGCCGTTTCAGGAAACATAGCGGCTAACGGAAAAGCCACCCGCAACGCAGAGGCTAATCCCGCAGCCCTGCAATACACGGATGAACAGTATACGAGGCCCCGCCGGCCGGCGCACTCAGACGCTGCCGGCAGCGGCGAGGTCACAGAACGACAACAACCTGAACAAATAACTACTGCCATGAGAAGCGAGGCCTTGCGAGGGCTGCCGGCCGCACAGTTGATAGGCGTTATCAACCGACAGTACGATCTGCACAGCGGGCAGCCATTTGCACTCGCCGCTCCCTCAACGCAGACAGCCGTATTGAAGCCCCGCTGGGCCCTGAAAGCGCGCATCATGCCCATGCGTACCCGCATACAATTGAGCGCGCCGCCGGCGCCTGATCCGGGTCCGGGCGGCCCCGGCGGCGGCCCTGGCAGCAACCGTGATCGCGTTTTTGCCGACCCCGAAGTGGTTAATGGCGCCGCGCTGGCTACGGGCTTGATGGTAGAACGAAGCATTGCCGGCCGCTGGACGCTGAGCGCCGGCGCCGATCTGCTGAGAACGGAGGCGACTACTGCGCATGACTGCGATTTCGAGATCAGAGAACGCGATCACCACGGCGGAGGGCATGGACATCCGCCGAGGCCGAGGCAGTCGCATGACTTTGACTACAACTTGCACACAGCCGCCGGGCTTACAAGCGTTTCCCTTCGGGTTACGGAGGTAGATACCATGCGCATGCTCGACGAAAACGAGGTGGTGCAATTCGTTGTCAATACCCGGCAAAGAACTACCCGGGTGGCTTTCCCGCTTCTGTTGGGCTATCGCATAGAGCGGTCGCGCTGGAGCATACAACCTAAACTCGGCTTGATGGCCGGGTTCACTTTCGAGCGGGGCGTCGACGTTACCGGGGTAGCCATTTCCGGCGCTGAGAATATATTTGAAGCTAACGTTAAACCCGCTTCCGACCTGGAAGAGCGCCTGACCTTCGGTCTTGATGCCGCGGCTTCACTTAGCCTGGCCTACCGCATCACGCCCGAATGGGAAGTGGGTGTCGAGCCCACGCTCATGCACAGTATTGGCCAATGGTCAGGCGGCCCCGATGCCAATGCCCGCGCACTGGGTATAGCGGCCTATGCTGCCTACCGATTCTGATGATACAAGCGAACCGACCGGTTTGGGCTTTTGAGGAACCCTGAACTGAACGCATATTTTTTTACCCAAATTCAACATCCAACTTTATGAGATCATTTATGTTCGGCCTGACGCTGCTCGGGCTGGTGGGGCTCTTTTGGGCCTGTGAAAAGGACAACGCCGCCGACAGCATGGCGCTGGCCGATGAAATTGCGCTTTCTACGGCCAAAGAAGCCATTGATATAGCTTCGTTGCCCGCTGCCATAAGTGCTTATATTGCAGATACTTATGCGCCGCTGACGGCCGAATCAGCCTGGTATGTAGCCGGCGCCGGCTATGAAGTAGCCCTGGAAGACGGCGGCCTGCTGTATTTCAGCGAAGAAAATACCTGCTTAGAGCGCGGTCCGCGCGCCGGTCGGCGCGGCGGTTGCCTGCACGGCGATACGCTCAGCTTAGACAGCCTGCCGCAAACCATCGCAGACTATGTAGCGGCCAACTATCCCGATGCAACCATCCAGGTGGCTGTGAGCAAGCGCGATGGCGCTATTTATGCCGTACAATTTTCAGACGGCGTAGTGCTGCTTTTTGATGCAGCCGGCGCTTACCTCCGCGAGTGTATGGGCGGCCCTGGCAGCCATCCGCAAGACAGCATCCACCACGATAGCATCCACCACGACAGCTTCCCGCACGATACCATCCGCCCCAATGGCGGCGGCCCCCGCGGCGGTTGTCTGGCAGGCGATACGCTCACGACGGCCGATGTGCCGCAGGCTGCGCTCGATTACATTGCTGCCAACTACCCCGATCTTACCGTACAAACGGTAGTGAGCAAAGCCGACGGCGCAGTGCTGGCCGTTGAACTGTCAGATGGCGTAGTCCTCCTTTTTGACGCCGAAGGCGCCTTTGTCAAAATTTGTGGCGTACGTGGCAATGGCGGCGGCCACGGCCCTGGCAATGGCGGCGGTCATGGCGGCCACGGCGGCGGCCACGGCGGCGGCCGGGGTTAGTGGAGTTGGTGATATGGAGACAATATAGGGGCAAAAATTCCCACTTGCCCTTGCGAAGTGGTCACATAGCTTTGGCTAAGCTCCCAATCCGCCGTCTCGATTAGGGCCAACCAGGTTGTTTTTTTTCACCATAGCGCCCATATCGCCAACGATAGTGAAAAATGCCATTTGCTCATCTTTTCAGAGCAACGCAAAGAATAGGTAAATTGTGCTGATATTTTCTGTAGCAGGCGCGCCTTTCGGGCGCGCCTTTTTTGTTTGGGCTGCCGTACTCCGGGCTTATTTGCAAAGGAGAGGGATTTTTTTTTGGGCCCGCCCCTTGCAGGTTCGGGTGGGGGATGTGTCGCGCGCAGCGCAGGTATGCGTCCCGGGTTAGGGATGGCAGCGGTATAGGCCGGCCTTGGCAGAGCGCCAGTGTTGGGCATAGACTTATGGCCGGCCTATAAGAGCGGACAGCCCGGCCCCGCGCGCCCGGGTAGCTGCCTTTGCGCCTCGGGGCGCAGGTGAGGCGTGTCGGCGCGCGGGGAAACCCCCAAAAAAATTACTATAGTTCTCCAAGTCAGGATGAGTGAAAAATGGACGCCGCTATTTTTTCGGTTGGCAAGGCAAAAAACGCAGACATAGCCTAAGCTATGGCGAGGCTTTTTAACGCCGCCAGCCGGAAAAAGAGCAAGTCAA